>Ga0209573_1000210_pt1 | contig 148015 bp, 129 predicted proteins | sample TNRBio252014_DNA_FD_185870 | JGI IMG/M metagenome (GOLD analysis project Ga0209573, IMG submission 185870) | Wastewater treatment Type I Accumulibacter community from EBPR Bioreactor in Madison, WI, USA - TNR Reactor_6/25/2014_ DNA (SPAdes)... | ecosystem: Engineered > Bioreactor > EBPR >...
GGTATTCCTTTGCACGATACAACTGCCGGGTTTGTTTGTTATCGCAGCAAAGTATTACAAACTATTCCGCTTAACGAAGTAAAGTTTATAGGTTACGCATTTCAGATCGAAATGAAATTTTTAACCTGGAAATACGGATTTAAACTAAGTGAAGTTCCGATCATTTTTACAGACCGCACCCGCGGCCAAAGTAAAATGTCGGTAGGTATTTTTAAAGAAGCTTTTCTGGGTGTTATCCAAATGACAATACAAAGTTGGTTTAAGAAATACATCCCCGCATAATTTTTAAAAAACATGGCTGTTACCCAGGGGTTAATGTGCTTAGTTTCATTCTCATAACCTCATACCAAGAGACAATTTAAGTCGTTACGTACATGGGGTTTAATGGTTTGCTGGATCGGGTAGATGAACTTACCGAACCAAACAGCAAATTGCGGTTGCTCAATAATTTGTTTGAGTAGATTACCCGGCTCGATCAGCAACAACGTGCCAATACCATTCGGTTGTTGCCCGCCAGGAGGGCGTGCTGGAAGAGGTTGAACGCATGTTGTAGAAAAATTAATCAAACCGAATGGCCTGAATGGGATTAATACGCGATATATATAACGTTGGTAATAACAATACAGTAAGTACGGTACCAAATACAATGGCGTTCAGAATAAGTACGGTATCCCAACCCCATTGTACGGGTACATATTCCATATAGTAGTCACGCGGGTTAAGCGCAATGAACTTAAACTTATATTGGAGAAAGCACAAGCTCAGGCCAATTGCATTGCCCCATATTAGTCCGCGCAGAATAAGGTTAATTCCGCTATGCAAAAAAATATTGCGAACCAACTGGTTTTTGGCGCCCATTGCTTTCAGCATTCCTACCATAGGTGTTCGTTCCATTACTAAAATCAAAATAACAGAAATCATATTTACACACACCACTACCAGTATTATCACTAAAAGAATTTTTACCTGTCGCTTTATTAAATCGAGCCACTCAAAAACCTGAATGTACTTATCACGAACTGTTTCGAGGTACAAGTCGTAATCCATCGAGTTGCCAATTTGCCTGGAGGCCGATTCTAAAGCAGCCCGATCGAAGTTAAATTGATAATCGTACAACGCTTTAAGATAGACCAGCTGTGGATATTCAATCTCCGGGTTACTGAAAATTGCCTCATGGGCATAGTCTGAGTATGCATTAAAATCCTGTTGCCATAAGGCTATGGTAGTAAAGTAATTCAGGTTAACTTTTACTTCAAGGCCGCCTGCTTCGTGGGGTGCCCAACCGTTCAGGCGTTGTACCAAACCGATATCGCCCATAATTACTTTACTATCAAAATAATCGGAAAGGTTTGTTTCGTAAATCCCTACAACTTCCAATCGCCTAAAGCGTGGCGGATTTTGAAAAAAGTGAATAGTGAGTTGATCGCCCACGGTAACATTAATCTTATCGGCTATCACTTTACTAATCACTACCTCGTTAGCGTAGGCTGAATCTGAAAAGTTAATAAACCGACCCTCGAGCAAATTTGATTTAAAGCCTTCGGTATTAAAACTCCGGCCAACGCCTTTAAATACAATTCCTAGAACTTCTTCATCGGTTTTTACCAAACCTGCTTTATGTGCATACTCCTGCACATGCGTTATAAATGGGAATTGTTCAGGGTTTTTATATAATTCAATCCGGTAATCAAAGGGTTGTTCTTCTACCGCGTTGCTCATAGTAAAACGCGTAATTAACAGGTGGTTGCTAAAACTATATATCTTGTCTTTAACTGCAGCCTGAAACCCCTGCATAATCAGAAACGAAACAATTGCAGCTGCCAACCCAACGGCAATACTGGCCACGGCTATCTTATGAATAACAGAAGCAAAACTATTGCCTTGTGCGTGGCGTATTCTGTGTGCTATGAAACGGGAAAGCACTTTGTTAATGCTTAATTTTATACTTTCGCCAAAATATAAAGAAATGATCAGGTTATTCGTATTCGTTTCCTTTTTGTTCGGAGTGGTTTCGTGCAAAGCTCAAACGCCCCATGAAAAATCGGGTAAGCCGGAAATTCTAACCGGGGCCGACCAGATCGGTACCATCCTTCCTGCCTTAACCGGTAAACGTGTTGCCCTTACGGTGAACCACACTTCGTTAGTTGGCAAGACCCATTTGGCCGATTCGCTCAAAAGCCTGGGAATAAATATTGTAAAATTATTTGGGCCCGAGCATGGTGTTCGCGGAAACGCAGCCGATGGCGAACTGGTTAGTGATAGTGTCGATAAAAAAACGGGTATACCGCTAATTTCGCTTTACGGAAAAAACAAAAAACCAACAAGCCAGCAATTGGCCGATGTAGATATAATGATTTTTGACATTCAGGATGTAGGAACCCGTTTTTATACCTACATCGGTACCATGCATTATGTAATGGAAGCCTGTGCCGAAGCAAACAAAAAAATGATTATCCTGGACAGGCCCAATCCGAATGACTTTATAGACGGCTCTGTAAACGACAAGCTACTTAAATCTTTTGTGGCCATGCACCCCATACCCATTGCGCATGGTTTAACAGTAGGCGAACTGGCCCAAATGATAAATGGAGAAGGGTGGTTGCTCAATAAAGTAAAATGTGAAATTGAAATTATTCCGGTTAAACACTGGAAACATGGTGAACCTTATTCTTTATTGGTTGGCCCCTCGCCCAACCTACCCAACAACCAGGCAATACAATTATATCCATCTCTTTGTTTGTTCGAAGGCACGGTAATTAGTTTAGGACGTGGTACGCCCTTTCCGTTTCAGGTATTGGGTGCTCCTGAATTAAAAGAATTGAGTTTCACTTTTACACCCGTTACTATTAAAGGTGTAGCTGTAAAGCCACCGCACGAAAACAAATTATGTTATGGAATTGATTTGCGTGCCGATAAGCCGGCCCGAAAAATTGATTTGTCGTACCTGTTGAAGCTATACGCGCTTTATCCTGATAAAGAGAAGTTCTTCACTTCTTATTTTGATCTGCTGGCCGGAACAGCGAATCTAAAGCAACAAATAAAAGACGGACTTACCGAAGAGCAGATTCGTGCAAGCTGGCAACCGGAGTTACAACAGTACAAAACCACACGAAAAAAATATTTGCTTTACTCTGATTATTCAAAATGAAAACCGAGAAAGTAAAGGAAATTCTGAAAATACTGGATAAACTATATCCTAACCCGGCCGTTCCGCTCGATCATAAAGATGCCTATACTTTATTAATTTCCGTTTTGCTTTCGGCACAATGCACCGATGTGCGCGTAAACAAAACTACGCCCCATCTTTTTAAACTAGCCGATAACCCGTTTGATATGATTAAGCTTTCGGTAGAAGAAATCCGGGAGATTATAAAACCTTGTGGTCTGTCGCCCATGAAATCGAAAGGAATTTATGGGCTATCTAAAATACTAGTAGAGAAATACAATGGTGAAGTGCCAAACACATTTGAAGCGCTTGAAGCATTGCCCGCGGTTGGGCATAAAACCGCATCGGTAGTAATGACACAATGGTTTGGCATTCCGGCATTTCCGGTTGATACCCACATTCATCGCCTTGCTTACCGTTGGGGTTTAAGCAACGGAAAAAGCGTGGAGCAAACCGAAAAGGATTTGAAGCGGTTAATACCCGAAAAGAAATGGAACAAAGCTCACCTTCAAATTATTTACTACGGCCGTGAGTATTGTACAGCACGCAACCACAACTGGCTTACTTGCCCCATTTGTAAAAAGTACCTTCGCAAAAGTCTACGTAATACATAAAATATTTTCATAGAAAACGCATGACTACCCTTCGCATTATTTTTATGGGCACACCAGAGTTTGCAGTACCTGGCCTGGAGATGCTGGTAAAAAACAACTACACCGTTGTAGCTGTAGTTACTGCTCCGGATAAGCCTCAGGGCCGGGGGCAGAAATTAATACCCTCACCTGTAAAAGAGGTTGCGCTAAAACATAACATACCGGTACTACAACCCACCAATTTAAAAGCACCCGGGTTTATTGAAGAATTAAAATCTTATCAGGCTAACCTGCAAATTGTAGTAGCATTCAGAATGTTGCCCGAAGTAGTTTGGTCTATGCCCTCGCTCGGAACTTTCAACCTTCATGCTTCTCTCCTGCCTCAGTACAGGGGTGCAGCACCTATTAACTGGGCAATTATAAATGGAGAAACTGAAACAGGTGTTACAACCTTTTTCTTACAACACGAAATCGATACGGGTAGCATCATATTTCAGGAGAAGGAGCCTATTACCGAACAGGACACGATTGGCTCGTTGTATGAGCGACTAATGCACAAAGGGGCTCAATTAGTTTTAAAAACAGTTAAGGCCATTGAGTCGGGTAATTACCCATCCGTTCCGCAAACTATTGGCAAAGAAATTAAACACGCTCCAAAAATTTTTAAAGAAACCTGCGAGATAAACTGGAATCAGCCCGCTAAGAAAATAGTTGATTTTGTCCGTGGGTTAAGTCCATACCCGGCCGCGTGGACGGTATTGAATGGAAAGATCTTTAAAGTTATTAAAGTAGCCAGCGCAGCAGGCAGTCAGTCTGCTGTTGAGGTTGGGCAATGGGTTTTAGATAACGGATTAAAAATTAAAGTAGCAGATGGTTGGGTAACCATAATCGAGTTTCAGCCGGAAGGCAAAAAGCGAATGCTGGTAGAAGAGTTTCTTCGCGGTAACAAAATTTAAGTTGGCTGATTTCCATACCTTGAACCCGAAATAAGCATGATAATTTCTCTAATAGCCGCTCTTTCTGAAAACCGGGTAATCGGTAAGAATAATGATTTGCCCTGGCGCTTACCCGATGACATGAAGTATTTTATGGAAACCACCAAGGAGCATTATGTAATAATGGGCAGAAAAAATTATCAGTCGTTGCCTGAAAAATTCCAGCCGCTACCCAATCGTACTAATATTGTTATTACCCGCTTGCAAGCGTTTAATGCCCCCGGTTGCCGGGTAGTACATACACTTACTCATGCCCTTGAAATAGCCCGCAACGCTAATCAAAAAGAAGTTTTTGTTATTGGCGGTGCCGAAATTTACGCCTTAAGTTTACCTCTTGCCCACCGCCTTTATCTTACTGAAATTAAAGCAGAGGTGGATGGCGATACGTACTTTCCTGAAGTAAATCTATCGGAATGGAAAGAACTGTCGCGCAAACATCATACTACTGATACCAAGCATCCATTTGCATTCGATTTCGTTGTATACGAAAAAATATAAATCTACGAGTATGGAAAATCACAAACGTATTTTAGGATTTCTTTACATTATTTCTGGTTCGGTGCAGATACTGGGTATGATTTTATTAGCTACCCTTTTTGAAGTGCTTATTCCGTTCATTGGCGAACTGGCCGAGCCCGAAGCACAATGGGTGTTTGCATGGTTGGTGCCCTTTATCCGAATCATTGCGATTGGTGTGGTGTTAATCTTTGCCATTCCGGCCATACTTGCCGGTGCAGGATTACTGAACCAGAAAAAATGGGCGCTTACCTTAGTACTGATATTGGGGTGCCTAAAATTATTTTCCTTCCCCATCGGCACAGCTATTGGTGTTTATACCATATGGGTATATGCCGAAGATAACAAAGCAAAACCACAAACAACATGAAATATTATTCGGGTAAAGTAGTTTGGATTACAGGAGCCTCTTCGGGCATTGGCGAAGCGTTAACCTATGAGTTGGCAAACCTGGGTGCGCGAATTATTCTTTCGGCCCGAAGAAAAGAAGAATTAGAGCGTGTAAAGGGTAACTGCCCTGTTGCTACACAAGCCAACATTAAAATTTTGCCATTAGACCTGAGCCAACCCAGCACACTAAACCTGTGCACTGAAGCGGCCATTCAATTGTTTGGCCAGGTAGATATTCTTATTAACAATGGTGGCATTAGTCAACGCAGTCTTGGAAAAGAAACACAACTTGAGGTTGACCGGAAAGTAATGGAGGTAGATTATTTCGGCACGATAGGAATTACCAAAAATTTATTGCCGCATTTTCTATCGCGCAAAGCCGGTCATATTGTTACCATTTCAAGTGTAATGGGAAAAATAGGAACCCCTTACCGTACCGGTTATGCAGCAGCCAAGCATGCGTTGCATGGATTCTTTGATTCGTTGCGTGCCGAGTTATGGAAAGACAGCAAAGACATTCATGTTACCATTATTTGTCCGGGTTGGATAAGAACCAATATTACCATGCATGCTGTAACGGGCAATGGCACTACCCTGAACAAGATGGATGGCAGTACACAAACGGGCATGGCTCCAAACGTGTTTGCTCCTAAAGCCTTAAGGGCCATTGCACGCAAAAGAGAAGAAGTTTATATAGGTGGTTTTAAAGAGGTATTAGCCATTTACCTGAAACGCTTTATGCCCCGAACCTTTTCAAGAGTTATACGCAAAGCACAAGTGCGTTGAGCTGGTACGAATATCCTGTTATTATAGCAGTTGGTTTTGCTGCTGCTTTTTTAAATACGGTAGGCGGAGGGGGTTCTCTCTTTTCGGTACCTATTCTTACTTTTATTGGGCTGCCTATTACAACTGCCAATGCAACAAGCCGTGTGGCCATTTTGTTTCAAAATATTTTTGCCGTGGGCGGATTCAAAAGCAAAGGTGTTGAACTACCCTGGCCTTACGCCCTTTATCTGGGTGTCGCTTCATTAGGTGGTGGCATTGTGGGTTCTTTAGTCGCTTCAAAAGTTCCTGATTACATTTTTCAGAAAATTTTTGTGGGCGTTATGCTCCTATCCGTTGTTCTTATTCTCTACGATCCATTCAAATCAAAAGGTGAAGAAAATTTTTCGCCCCGCGCCCAATGGACGGGCGCAATACTATTTTTTTTTATTGGTATATATGGTGGCTTTGTGCAGGCCGGTATTGGCTTTATTGTAATTGCTGTTTTAAGTCTGGTAAATAATCTGAGTCTTGTTAAGAGTAACTACGTAAAAGTTTTTGCTGCAATTGTATATACCGGGGTTTCGGTACTGATATTTGCCTGGCAGGATAAAATTGACTGGTCCACCGGGCTTATCTTAGCCGTTGGTCATGCCTGGGGTGGCTGGGTTGCCAGCCGATGGTCTGTTAAAGCTGGCGAGGTTTGGATTAAACGAGTAATGATTGTTTCGGTACTAGGCATGGCCATAAAACTCTGGTTTTTTTAGTGGCTTAACATTTTGCTGCCATTTCAAATTTGCTAAGTTTACTTAACCATGTTTTCATCAAGTACTTTACGCAAATTCATTCTCGGAAATGGTAATTTCATTTTATCGCATGCAGAGTACAAAAGGGTATTGTTAACCGGGCAACTTTGCACCCTAACTTTCTTCTTCGGTATAGGATTTTTTCTATTTGATGTTTACCGCCAAATTTATCATGGCTTTATTTATGAACTTAGTTGTGCCGGTCTGGCCGTTATCAGCTTTTTTCTTAACCGCAAACAATACCACGATGCAGCTAAAATTATTCTGGGCTTTTCGGTAAACTTTACTGTATTCTTTTTTAGTCTGATAGAACCTTCCGAAGTAGGGCTATATATGTATTATATTCCAGCATCGCTAGGAGCAATAGCTGTATTTGGTCCGGAAGATGGCCTAAAACGAATGGTTATGCTTCTTCTTCCCTTCGTACTCTTTATGGCCAGTCAGGTAATAGATCGTACTGTTCTCTTTCAACCCGTTGCACAGAATAACTTTGACCCTGTTAATCTTATTATAACCTTTACCGGGTCTCTTCTTGCTTCTGTCCTGATTATCCATTACGTAATCAGCATAAACTTTCGTTCAGAGAAATCGCTTCTCGAAAATGAAAAGCAGATTAATGAAAAAAATACTGAACTCAGTAAACTTAATACCGAATTAGATCAATTTGTGTACAGTACTTCGCACGACCTGATGGCTCCGCTAAGTTCGATACGCGGGCTCATTCTTCTTAGCCGGGTAACTGAAGACCCAAAAGAACAACGCGAAATCATAACTATGATGGAAGGCCAGGTAAATAATTTGCAAAAATTTATACGCGACATTTCAGACTATTCGCGCAATACAAGACTGGAGGTGCAAAAGCAAAAGGTGTTGGTTAATAAACTTATTCGCACTATTCTCGAAACCCTTCGCTCACATCCGCATACAGAAAAAATAAAAATTGAATTAGATATACCAGCCGATCTCATTATCTATTCTGACCCTGCACGATTGCAAATTATATTGAGCAACCTGATAGGCAATGCAATAAAATACATGGATCCAGGCAAAGAAACCCCTATGTTAAAAGTAAGTGTTATGGTTCATGAGAGTTACATGCGGTTTATAATACAAGACAATGGGCTAGGAATTCCGGGCAACCACATTCATAAAATTTTTGATATGTTCTATCAGGCCAACGAAAAAGCAGAAGGTTCGGGGCTGGGCCTTTACATTGTGAAACAAACAGTCGAAAAATTAAATGGTACTGTTTTAGTTGCTTCTGAATTTAATCTTGGTACAACATTTACAGTTGTTATTCCGGTTTATACCGATCCTGATACTACCGGTTAATTTACTCCCACCTTTGAACCATACTCGTTCAAATCTGTTTCTCTCTCATTTGATCACGTTGCCTGATACAGATCAAGTGCATCTCTTAAAATAGTTTGCAGTAAACGCAGGGGTATATCTTTTTTAACATCGATTCTCAGAATTTTCATTCGTTTCCGTGTGCCCGTCTCTAATTTTGGGTGATTGAGTTTCTTTCCCTCTACAAAAAGCACGTAGGGTTCTTTCGTTTTTCTATCGATCCATAAATAACAAACTTGCTTTTGCTTATAGCTAAAACAGGGCATGGCATACTTTACAGATTCAGAAATACCTGTATGACTGTTCAGAATAATTGCACGCAATGCTAACAAACAGCTTTTTGTTGGGTCTGTCTTTTGCAGATAAAAATCTTCTGCCCGCATTTAAGAGGATTGTGCTCTTTTGTACAGCACCTGTAAGGAAGCATGCATCTTCTCCATCGAAAAATAAGTCTCAGCCTTAATCCGGCCTGCTGCCCCCATTACCTTACGCTGATGTGTATCCTCTACTAAAACAGTAAGTGCATTTGCAAGTGCCCCGGTATCTTTTTCCTGCACCAATAAACCTGTAACCTGATGGTCAACCTCGTACGGAATGCCCGCATGATACGTAGATACCACGGGCAGTTCCATAGTCATGGCTTCCAGAATACCAACAGGCAGTCCTTCACTGTCGCCATTACTTGCAACCCTACTGTTCAATACAAATACATCAGCTTGTTGCATCAGGTTTTTAACTTCATCGGGTGATTTCCAGCCATGAAAAATTACGCGATCTTTCAAATTAAGGGTTTCAACCAATTGCTTACACTTCTCTTCTTCTGGCCCTGTACCTACCACATGCAGAAGTACCTGTTGCCTAGTTGTTAGTTTAGCAAATGCTAAAATTAAATCTGGCACTCCCTTCTTTTCAATAAGCCTTCCCACATGCAAAATCGATACACTCTTACTTTCTATTCTTGGTTGCGAATCAAACTGACCTAAATTAATTCCATACGGAACCCAAACCACTTTCTGTTTCTGTTCTGGCGTAAGAGGAAGCACTTCGGTCATAGCCGGATTGCAAACTACAATAGCTGCTGCATAGACAAACACATCTTTCAATCCATTAACATAGGGGCGCTTACGCAACATGTGCGAGGCATCCATACCATGAAACGAAACAATTAACGGCAATTTCAATTTCTTAGCTACAGGCAATATCCGAACTGCACTAAATCCAAACTGTGCATGCAGCACATCTGGTTTATTCTTTGAAATTTTTTCGGTTAATTGTTTTATTGAAGTATTCTGATAATACCGGTCTATTCCAAAAGCGATTAATACATTTGAAATCAAACCATCCCACCAGGTTCGCTTAAATTGAATTTTGTTAAAGGGGTCACTACTCATCCCGGTTGAATTGATGAATCGCTTTGCCAACAACAAGGGCTCGATATAAGGATTAATAACTTGTTGATAAATAAACGTCTCACTGCTATTAAAAAAGTGAGCATGGTAAAAGAGAACCTTTACTTTGGGTGGGGGCATCATAAACCGAAAGATAATAAGAAACAACTAATCGGTTTTGTTGCGCCAGTTTAATCGCAAGCTAATTATAGCAATAATTAAAAACGGTGTGGTTGACAGGATAATTTTCCAATTCAGGCTTAACACTCCAATAAAAAATAAGAATATCATAAAGGTGGCCAGGCATGCCAGTCCAGCCAATGTAAATTTTCGGTTAGGCTCCTGCTGAAATAGTGTAATCAACAATAAAATAAATCCGACCAGAGGAATTAAAACAGCAGGGTTAAATAAACCCGCTAAATCGTTAGGCATCGATGTAAATAGCGGTATTATAACCTGGAAAATAAATGTATGATTATTGGCCCCCCACTCCAGATAACCAAGCATAAACGCTACAATCAGCAATCCATTAACTATACGTTTACTTCTTACCATGTTTTTGGCTCTCCCAATTACATCAGGAGTATAGCTAATACTCATCACACATTTACATCCCCATCATAACAAACGCTCCCCAATAATAGGGATCCTTATATTTTGCCATGAGTTGAAGTTGTGCTTGCTTAAAAGATTTTTGTTTGTTGCCCGTCTTGCTCCAGTTGGTGTAAAAATTTGTCATTAATTGTTGTGTGGCCGCATCATCAACTTTCCACAAACTCATTATTAATGCGTTAGCTCCTGCAACCAGAAACGCACGTTGCAACCCATACACACCCTCACCTGCCCGTACATCGCCTAATCCGGTTTCGCAGGCGCTGAGTATAATCAGGTCGGTTCCTTCCAGCGACAAATTCATAGCTTCGTATGCTGTAAGTATGCCGTTGTCGTTTCCCTGCAAATCCTCTGTGTTATTATTCTGTGTTTGTATGCCCGCCAGAATTAACCCCGATCGTAACAAAGGATTATTCCTTGCATTTTCTGCATCAATACCCATGGCATCTCCACCTTGCAAGTCGGTATCCGCAAGGAAATAGCCATGCGTTGCAATGTGCATGAGTGTTGGGGCTTTAACACCTTTTAATGCTGCTTCGGTTGCATGGTGTTGTTCCCGTTTTTCCACTTTGTATCCTCCTGATAGCAGTATTTTATTAATTCCATCTATCTCTACCTTTGTACCCGGTAAGGCCACTGCATTGCCACCATAATCAGGAAAGCCCAATACAAATGCATCTTTCTTTGCTAATCCAATCTTTTTCTCCTTAATCGCAATTAAATCTTTTGAGTTACCAATTACCACTACATCATACCGATTCAGTACATATTCTCCATCGGGTTTTTTAAGTGTATTGATGTTGATTTGATTGTACACTCCATCGGGCGAGAGGTACACGGTTTTTTTACCCGCTAATACCGGATCTATCTTCTCCCAATACTGCGTATATGAATGTATATCGTTTACACGTTGCTGTACTGCATTTTTATAAAATTTTGCGTAGCGCATTTCTATTTCATTTCCGTTTTCTAAAAGCACCATACGCGGCTGCGAAATTCCTTTACTGGCAACCAGAGCAATGTATCGTGCCTGATCGGTAAAATCCTGATCGAATGTGCGCACGCGAATCAACTCCAGCACGGCTTCTGTATCCAGTAACTTCGAAGTAACGCTTTTCCAGGTTACTTGTTCAACTTCATACCCTTTGGCAAAATCAGCAGAGCGTTGTGAAAGTGAACGTTCCAATTCGTTGGCTGAATTCTCTAAAGCATTCAGATCAATTTTCTGCTCTCTCAACTCCTCTTTGGAGAGCGAATAATACCGGGCCAGGGCTTCCTTCTGCCCAATCCATGAAACGTAGTCTTTAATCAAAGCTTCATTGCCACTGGCTAAAATTGCCTTCTTAATTTTATTTGTTGAGTTTAACAACAGTGCTTTAGTGGCAATCTGGTAATTGAATACATCTTCCCATACTTCGGGAATTAAAGAACCTGCATCTATTGCAAAATTATAAAACCGTTGAAAGCGGGGTTGCAGTATATCCCAATATTTCGTTTTCTCAGTTTCGCTCATAGGAGCAAAATATTGATTGATAAACGTTAACGATTTGTTGCACGCACTTTGTAAAAACGGATAGGCTCGTGCAAGTTCACCCTTCTTCCAATATAAAATTCCAACAGCTTCTAACGACTTTACGTAATCCGGATGATTTTCGCCCAATGTGCGTTGCCGTATAGCCAACGCATGGGTGAGGGCTGTCTCTGCCTCTGTCATTCGATTTTGCATGCGATAAAATGTTCCCAGGTCAGTCTGAACTTTTGCATAGGATGGGTTTTCGGCTGTAAATTTCTTTTTGTACACATCGGCTGCCTTAATCAGCAACGGTTCTACCTGATCCATCTTATTCATTTGAATGTAGAGGATACTCAGTTGGTTAAGCAGGTTAGCATACTCCGGATTATTTTTCTGACCCCGGTTTTCAAATACTTTACGAATGGCCACAAACTCTGTCTCGGCCTGAGCCATATTAGCTGATAATTGATAGAGTAAGGCCAGGTTAGAATTAAACTTACGGCTATCAAATGATTTTTTTCCCTGCAGGGTTCGTTTATTGGAAGCCTCTAATGCCACAATAGCCTGCTTCATTAATTCAATAGCTTCGGGGTATCTACCCATTACCTGATACAACATAGCTTTGTTGTTAAGAACAATAGCATGTTGCAAACTGTTGGTACCTACTTTTGCTGCCAGGCTTGCAAGCGATTCGTTATACATCTGTTCAGCTTCGTTATAGTGGCCCAAAAGCTGGCGCAACTTGGCCATACTATTCAGGTTAGCAGCATAAGGCACACTGTTCTTTCCTAGTCGTTCGCTTTCCGTTAAGGCGTATGTAATAAACTGCTCTGCCTCTAACGTACGGCCTTGTATCAGGTACATTACACCCATGTTAGAAATGCACCGGATGTAGCTGATGTCCTGCGTTAGGTTATAAGATTCCATGAAAACTTTAGCAGTAATAAAAGCTGACTCTGCAATTTTATACCACCGCATGTTGTAATAATCTACTGCCCAGTTAACGGTGTCGCTTGCTACTTCCGAAAATGTACGTTGGCTTTTGGGTTTCATATTGTAAAACCCTTTTGCCCAGCCTTCGCCTTTCTGCTGCACATCAATAAAACTGGAATTGTCGTTTACCGACATCGCAAATTGAAAATCGAGCGAATCGAGGATCGCCTTCTTTTCTGCTCCCGTATCGGCCAAAGCTTTTGTAAGCCAGTCGTTCTGGCCAAACAGTTTGGGGCTTACCAATAGCAATAAAAAGATGAGGTATAGCTTCATGGCAATGAAAGGTACCCCGAAGCTACTAACTAAAAACGGGTTGGTCAATGGTTTCTTCTACACTTACATTCCAGTCATTACAAAAGCCCCCCAGTAATAAGGTTCTTTGTATTTAGTCATTAACTGAAGCTGGGCTTGTTTAAACGCTTTTGCTTTCGTTCCTCCTTTAGAAAGGTTGGTGTAGAAATTAGTCATCAGAGTTTGGGTGGCCGCATCGTCCACTTTCCACAAACTCATTACCATAGCTTTTGCACCCGCAACAATAAAAGAACGTTGCAATCCGTACACACCTTCACCCGCTCGCACATCGCCCAGGCCAGTTTCGCAGGCACTTACTACTATCAGGTCGGTTCCTTCTAACGACAGGTTCATAGCCTCGTATGCAGTAAGTACGCCATTATCATTACTTTCTAAATTCGGAATAAGTTCTCCTTTTAATGTAGGCGATGCCCCTGCCAATAATAAACCCGAACGCAGCAGCGGATTGTTCTTTGCATTTTCCTGATGCACTCCGGCAGCCGTTTGATCTACATCGGCCTGAAAATAGCCATGTGTTGCAATATGTACCAGAGCCGGTCCCTTTAATGCTTTAATAGAAGCTTCGGTGGCCGTTTTTTGCAGGTACGATGTTACCTGATAGCCACCTGCTTTTAGAATACGACTTATATTATCTGCCTCAGTTTTGGTACCGGGTAGTGCTGGCACTGCATCGCCACCATAATCGGGAAAGCCTAACACAAAGGCGTTCTTTTTAGGTGCGGTTGTCTTCTGCGCTTTTAAAGTAAGCACATCTTTCGAATTTCCAACTAATACAATATCATATCGATTGATTAGATAATCACCATCAGGTTTCTTTAGGGTGTTTAGGCTAATTTGATTGTACACACCATCTGTCGAAATGTATAAAACTTTTTTACCGGTTAAAGCGACCTCTACACGCGCCCAAAATTGCTCGTACGAGTATGCATCGGCCTGTCTGTTTTGAATGGCATTACGATAAAATTTTGCATACCGTGTCTCTAACTGGTTTCCATTATCCAGAATTACCAATTTAGGATCAGTTACTCCTTTTGTTAACACCAATGCTGCATACTTACTTTCGGTAGTAAAATTCTTATCGAACGAACGAATACGAATAAACTCAATCAGTGCTTCGGTATCTGTCAATGTTGATTGTATCTGTTTGTAATCTGTATTATCGGTTGTATATCCCTGAGAAAAATCGGTTGATCGTTGTGAGAGTGATCGTTCTAACGTATTTGCCTCGGCCTCCAGTGCAGCCAGGTTTATGTTCTGATTAGTTAAGTCCTCTTTAGAAAGAGAGTAATAACGCGCCAGCGTTTCCTTTTTATCCAGCCAGGTTGTGTAATCTTTAATCAACTCTGTATTGTTGCCCGACAGAATAGCTTTCTTTACTTTATTGGTTGAGTTCAACAATAATCCTTTAATGGTAAGCTGATAATTAAGCATAGTTTGTATGCTTGCCGGATTGCCGGCACTTGCATCCAAACAATAATTATAATAGCGTTGAAAGCGCGGTTGTAACACATCCCAATACTTTGTTTTTTCCGCTTCACTCATAGGCGGAAAATACTGGTTAATAAATTCCAAAGATTTATCCATTGCAATTGTATAGCTGGCATCAGCTTTGGCCATATCTCCTTTTTTCCAATACAGTATGGCAAGATCTTCCTGGGCTTTTACGTAATCGGGATGGTTGGTATTAAGTGCGGTTCCATTTATGGTTAGCGATTTATTCAGGTTTTCTTCTGCTTCGGCATACCGGCCCTGCATGCGGTAGAAGTTGCCCAAGTCGCCCAGTACTTTTGCATAGTTGGGGCTTTCTTTCCCTAATTTGGTTTGATAAATCTGCGCTGCTTCTTTCAGGTAGTTTTCTACTTTATCTACTTTCTCCATTTGGATATAGAGAAGCGCAAGATTATTAAGTACGCCTGCATAAAAAGTTTTATCGCCCAGCAGCCGCAGCATCTTTTCCAACTTTAGATACACGGCTTCTGCTTCGGTTAGTTTGCCTTGTTCCTGATAAAGCATGGCCAGGTTAGATTGAAATCCTACCTCAGTACGTTTACTCTTACTGTTTATCTTTTCAACGATACCAATTGCCGTATTCAGATTACTTACTGCTTGATCGGTACGGCCAACTTTCGCAAAGAAAATTGCCTGATTATTCAGGACAACTGCATATTCATGACTTTCTTTTCCAAATTGTTTATCAACCACATTTAACGCTTCCTGAAAATACGTCTCCGCTTCGTTGAACCGGGCTGTTTCCTGATATAATACAGCTAAGTTGTTAAGGGAAGATGCTCCGGCTTTGCTATCGCGGCCAAGGGTTTGCTCGCGTAATCCCAGTCCTTCACTTAAAAAATATTCGGCCTGATTGAAGCGCCCCATGGTAGAATACAACAACCCGAGATCGGCATGCACTTTACTGTAATTTATATTACCTGTTAACCCGGACGCTTCAAATGCAATTTTTGCTTCCAGAAAAGATACCTCAGCCAGTTTATATTTTCTTGCCTGATAAAAATTTTCGGCCTGATCTAAGATTGAGCGGCAACGTTCAGCAGCAGTAATGTCGCTATCTTTCTTCATGTATTTGTTAGAGGCCATATAGGCAGTGCGGGTAGCAATTTCATCGGCATCCAGTACATTCATCATACCCGAATTATCAATTACCGTAATGGCGTAATTAAAATCGGTAGAGTCTAACCGGTCTCGTGCTGCATCGGCTTTATCAGCTGCCTTACCTTTGGCTGCTTCTTTCGTTTTTTGAACTACTTTGTTCTTTAAGTTTTGAAATTGACTGTATCCGGCAAGCGGAAGCATCAATAAAATAAACCAAATTAGCTTCTTCATAACGCTATCTAAAGTTTTTAAAATGCATCACTATCGCGGTAAGCTTGTATTAATGCTAACTCACCTTCTTTACCTTCTTTTGCATTACCGTGTTCCATTCCCATTACTCCACGATATCCTTTATCGTAAATGTGTTTGAATATGTTCTTATAGTTGATTTCACCCGTACCCGGTTCTTTGCGGCCGGGGTTATCGCCAATCTGGAAATACGCAATCTCATCCCAACACGAATTGATATTATTAATCAGATTACCTTCATTACGTTGCATGTGATATGCATCGTACAAAATTTTACAGGCTGGACTTTTAACGGCTTTGCATAATTCGTACGTCTGGTCGGAATAGCGCATAAACAATTCCGGTGTATCACTTAGCGGTTCCAATACCATAATTAATCCATGCGGTTCAAAAATTTCAGCCCCTCTGCGCAATGCATCAACCACGTTGCTGGTTTGAATTCCCATGGGTAACCTGCGATCGAAAAAACCAGGCACCACCGTCATCCACTTTGCATTTACCCGCTTGGCAGCCTCCACCGAAGCTTTACAGGTTTTTACAAAATTATCTTTGAACTCCTGCTTGCCCGAGGCAAGAGAAATTTTCCAATTATCGCCACCATCTACCACAAACACGCCCATGGTCATGTTTAGTTGTGCCAGTGTTTTACCCATGCGTTCCTGATATTCAACCGGGCGGCCCAAAAGCCCATTATCTTCAATGCCCCGAAAACCCTGATCGGCCATAAATTTTATCTGATCGATAAAATCAGCACCTGCATGATTTTTAAACATGCCGTCATGTGGAGCATAATTTAATTTAAACGGCTTACCGCCTGCAGGTTTTTCTTCCTCTGCTTCAGCAGCGCTAAGAGGCCATGATACAAGGGCCGAAAGACCGGCCAGTAAAGAAGTGTTTTTAACGAATTCTCTGCGTGATTGCATAGGGTGAGGTTTCATACGTTACAGGTTAAGCCACTGATTTCGATGTATTTCTAATTTATTTAACCGTTATAAAATACACTCTGTATTTCTGCGGTCTGTTAATTATTGTCCAAGTTAAAAACATTATCCAAATCACGCTTAAATACCAGTACTCCGGTTTAACTTGCCGTGTTTTTCATTCATGAGAATATACCGCAATTTATCCGTAGCCGTTACCGAGGCCCTTGGCGAAATCTTTATAAACAAGAAATATGCCGATAAGGTGATTGAAAAAGTATTGAAGGCAAATCCTAAATGGGGTGCCCGCGACAGGCGGTTTATTGCCGAAACCACATATGATATTGTGCGTTGGTACCGGCTTTTCTGCGAATTAGCCGAAGCCGATGAACATGATTTCTGGAAATTATTAGGGGTGTGGTGTGTGTGGAGCAAGGCCGAACTTCCTGATTGGGATGAGTTAAAAGGTATTAACCGCGCCCGTATTGAAGCCCGATATGAATTACTAAAAGAAAACCGGGTAGTACGCGAATCTATTCCCGATTGGCTGGATGAATTGTGCCACACCGAATTGGGCGCTGCATGGGACGCTGAGTTAACTGCATTGAACGAAGAAGCTAAAGTTGTACTTCGTGTAAATACATTAAAAACATCCCGTAAGGAGTTGCAACAGATTCTGGAAGAAGAAGACATTTTTACAGAAGCACCGACCGATTTTCCGGAAGCCCTGCTGTTGGAGCAACGTCAGAATATTTTCACACGACAGGCTTTTAAAGATGGCTTGTTTGAAGTGCAGGATGCCGGTTCGCAATTGATTGCCCCGTACCTGCAAGTGCAACCCGGCATGCGTGTAATTGATGCTTGTGCAGGTGGTGGTGGTAAGACATTACAACTTGCCGCGCTCATGCAAAACAAAGGGCGCATTATTGCAATGGATACCGAAGGTTGGAAATTAGAGGAGTTAAAGAAACGCGCACGCAGGGCTGGTGCCGGAAATATTGAGCCCCGTATAATCGAATCTTCTAAAACCATTAAGCGTTTAGAGAATTCTGCTGATAGACTATTGTTAGATGTTCCATGCTCAGGCTTAGGTGTTTTGAAACGCAACCCCGATGCCAAATGGAAACTTAATCTGGATTTTATAGCACGCGTAAAAGAACTGCAGCAACATATACTCACCGATTACAGTACAATGGTTAAGCCCGCAGGACTACTGGTTTACTCAACCTGCAGTGTGTTGCCTTCTGAAAATGAAATGCAGGTGCAGCAATTTCTGCGAACTCATTCCAATTTTGAATTACTCGGGCAGAAGACAGTTAAACCCAGCGAAGGTTTTGATGGTTTTTACATGGCGCGTCTCAAGCGAAAAAGCTGAAAGTGGAAAGCTATTAAAGCGAAAGGCTGGTTTTGGCTTTAACCCTATACCTTCTTAGCTTTAAGCTACCATGAAACACTTTTTTTTTATCATACTTCTCTCCTTTACCGTTCACCTGTATGGACAAGACCTCAAACCTTATCAGCAAAAAATTGAAGGCACTTCGGTAACCTTCAAAATGGTGGCTATTCCGGCAGGAAAATTTAAAATAGGTAGCCCCATTACCGAACGCGGAAGACAAGAGGATGAAGGCCCACAGAAAGAAATTGCTCTTAGTGCCTTCTGGATGGCCGAACATGAAGTAACGTTTGCCGAATGGGATTTATACTTTAAGGATAATGCGCTGCCACAAAGTAAAACCATTGATGGTGTAACGCGAGCCACCCCGCAATACATAGACTTAACCTGGGGTATGGGCCGCGATGCAAAACATCCTACCAATAGTATGAGCCATACGGCAGCCATGATGTATTGTAAATGGCTTTATACTAAAACCGGATTTTTCTATCGTTTACCCACCGAAGCCGAATGGGAATATGCCTGCCGGGCCGGAAGCAATACCACCTACCCTTTTGGTAATGATGCGGCTGCCTTGCGCGAGTTTGGCTACTTTAAAGATAACAGTGGCGCTAAGTTTCATCATGTAGCCCAACTAAAGCCTAATGCCTGGGGATTATATGATATGCTTGGCAACCTGAGTGAATGGACCATAGATCAATATGATGCCTCATTTTATTCCAAAGCATCAGATAAGAACCCGGCAACAGTACCAGCCTCCAAACATCCGAAAACCGTTAAAGGGGGTTCTTACTTAGACGAGGCCAGTGAATTACGGTGCGCCAACCGCATGGCCTCAAATTCAAATTGGAATATACGCGATCCGCAAATCCCAAAAAGCAAATGGTGGCTTACCGATGGCATGTTTGTAGGGTTTCGTGTGGTGCGACCGCTCGTACAACCTTCTAAAGAAGAAATCGAGAAGTTTTATAACTTGTATTTGAAGTAGTTCTGTTTTTCCGCCACTGATTCACAGATTAGGTTCATTTTAAACTAGACAAGTAAAAAACTGTGCATTTAATTGATACAGGTGACCGAGTTCGATAAAAAGAAATATCCTTATCAGGAAAAGACATACTTGTTAAATGGTATTGCAATGGAGGTTCACAGAATTCTTGGTCGTGGATTTCTTGAGATTGTTTATAAAGATGCCCTTGAATATGAGTTCAAAAACAGGAAAATTAAATATGAACGAGAAAAGGAATATTTGATAGCATACAAAGACACTATTCTTCCTCACAAGTTCTATGCAGATTTTGTAGTGTTTGATAAAATCATTTTAGAGGTAAAGGCCCAGGAGGGCATTGTAGAAGAACACTATAGTCAGGTAATCAACTATCTGGCAGTTTCAAAATGCAAAATCGGGTTGATTTACAACTTCGGAAGTCCTTCATTAGAAATAAAACGCGTAATTTTATAGAATTGATAATCAAATAATAATAGAATCTGTGAATCAGTGGCATTAAACCTCACACTATGAAATCTATCCAAAGCCGCAGAGAGTTTGTAAAAAAAACCTCACTTATAGCCGGAAGCCTTGCTGCACTTCCTTTTGTTTCAAAATCGCAACCTGTAAACACATCGGTTGATGACGCCATAAAAATTGCCTTGATTGGATGTGGCGGACGTGGTACCGGTGCCGCTATGCAGGCGCTGCTCACCAAACAAAATGTAAAACTGGTAGCCATGGCCGATGCCTTTCGCGATCGGGTTGATCAATGCTTCAACGCATTAACCGATGCCGATAATGAAGAAGGAAATGTTTCAGATCGTGTTGCTGTACCCGAAGAAAATAAGTTTGTTGGCTTTGATGGATATAAAAAAGCAATTGCCTTAGCCGATGTGGTAATCTTAACCACACCGCCCGGTTTCCGTCCTATTCACTTTGAAGAAGCCGTGCGTTTGGGCAAACATGTATTTATGGAAAAGCCTGTGGCTACAGACCCTGCAGGTATCAAGCGGGTACTGGATGCGGCCATAATTGCAAGACAAAAGAAGTTGAACGTTGTGGTTGGCTTACAACGTCATTATCAAAATTCCTATCGGGAGTTATATAAAAAATATAAAGAAGGGGTAATTGGTGATATTGTTTCCGCACAAGCGTGGTGGAACAACGAAGGCGTATGGGTAAATCCGCGTAAGTACAACCAGACCGAAATGGAATATCAGATGCGTAACTGGTATTACTTTAACTGGTTGTGTGGCGATCATATCGTAGAACAACACATTCACAACATTGATGTGATAAACTGGTTTAAAGGAGGCTACCCCGTTAGAGCGCAGGGTATGGGTGGCCGCGAAGTGCGTAAAGGCAAAGAGTTTGGCGAAATCTTCGATCATCATTATGTAGAGTTTACCTATGCCGATGGTACCGTTCTTAACAGCCAGTGCCGCCATATAAAAGGAACCATGAGCAAGGTAGACGAATTGATTATGGGCACTAAAGGCAACATTTATTTTGGAGCTGCCAACATGGTAGATCGCAAAGGCAAAGTGTTATATCAGTACGATCGCACGAAAGAAAACAACCCCTACCAAACCGAACATGACGAACTGTTTGCGGCCATCGCAAAAAAAGAATACAAGTTTGATGATACCGATAACGGTGCCCGAAGCACCATGACATCTATACTCGGACGCATGGCTACCTACTCGGGCAAGGTGGTTGAGTTTGATAAAGCCCTTAATTCAGGGCTTAGCATAATGCCAACCCAATTCGATTTTAATGCGTTGCCATCAATCGTTCCAAATGCCGATGGATTATACCCGGTAGCTGTGCCCGGTGTAACAAACTACAACGTTTGATTGCAGATTTGCACTTAACAATTCCCGAAAGATTCGCACCTTTCGGGAATTTTAGTTTTAAATTATCTACGTGAAATTCCTCTCCTCATTCTTTTCGGGCCTCTATATCTTTTGGGTGTTCCTGGTATTTACCGTGTTCATGTTGCTTTTTCTTCCTGGCATTATTCTTCCCGCATTTTTTGGCCAGCATGCCGTAGCGGTAACTTATTTTTTTATGAAAGCCTGGAGTTGGGTGTTTAGTATGCTTACGTTTATCCGCTATGAAATGGTGGGCCGCGAAAATATTGTTCGCGGTAAGGCTTATATCTATGTAAGTAACCATACTTCATTTCTGGATTTACCCGGCATAGCCATGACTATTCGGGGGCAATTCAGGCCTCTGGCAAAAAAAGAACTACTAAAGCTTCCTGTATTTGGATGGATTACGCGGGCTACCTGTGTAGTGGTAGATCGCAGCAGTAATGAAAGTCGCAAAAAAAGTTTAGACAGATTGAAAGAGATACTCAACATGGGTATTAACATCCTTGTGTTTCCGGAAGGCACACAAAACCGAACGAAAGAATTACTGCAACCCTTTAAAGATGGCGCCTTTCGCATAGCTGCCGATACCCAAAAACCATTGCTACCCATGGTTGTGCAAGGTGCAGGCAAGCTTATGCCCCCTGGCACTATACGCCTACGCCCTGGAAAAATAAAAATCATAGTTAGCCCTGAAATTCCAGTTGGTGCTGATGAAGACACCAAAACATTGAAAGAAAAAACTTTTGCAAAACTGGAAGCAATGTTGAAAACCAATTAGCAAAGTCTAATTTTATACTAATTAACAATCTATACCATAGCCTCAACGCCTAAACAAATATTGCTAACCCTTAACCTGGTTTACTTCTCTTTAGTGGTGGTAATGACAGGTTTTGCCACGTTTGTCTATGTTTGGATTTCTACAGGCCAGAAAATAACCCCCGTTGATGCCGAATTTGAAAGCCTGCTTCGCATAATCACTATTGCAACTGTACCTGCAGGCATGGGTATAAGCTACGTGGCCTTTAAAACTGTTATAAAAGGCATACCTGCTGAAATGCCCTTGGCTAGCAAGTTACATCGGTACCAAAGTGCAGTTATCGTTCGGGGAGCAGGCTTCGAAATACCGGGTATGTTTGCCGCAGTTGCATCATTTATTACCGGTAATGTTTCATTCCTGTTGTTTACAGCCGTTATAGTTGTGTTATTCCTGCTTTTCAGGCCAACCATAGCGGCTATTACCAACGATTTACAGTTAACAGCCACCGAAAGAAGTGATCTGGAAAATAACCAGCCCTTTACAAGGTAATATTCCTTCCACTCTCTAAAAGCAATACCTTTTGAAAGACGGCTAAGCAGATGAAGCGCAATTAGAAAAAGACATTGAGAATGACCCTGATTATCAGGAAAATTATGAACTTAATGATTCGGAATTTCAGTCCTTAATAGATGGTCTATATGAAAGCAAAAGAAACCAACACGAAGAGCAGCGGGGAGCAAGTAGCGGAACACCTGATGTATCTCATCAACCGGGGGATAGACGCGCAGGCAAGGAGAGCCCAGAAAGAGGCTCGCTTCCGGCAGAGTTTGGGGATACGACTACAAGCACCGAAGAAAGAGTCGGGGAAATAACTTCCAACTGAGAGAAGAAGGATTTGATAGTATATACCTACCAGAAACATCCCAAATACGGTTAGTTGCTTTCTATCCATTTAGAAATCAATACATTATAGTGCTACCAGACGTTACCGGTGGTTAGTCTTTCTTGTTGAGGCTTGTTTTGGTGCATCACCATAAAATCAAAAAAATCATTAAAAAATTACACTTTAATTGAATATTTAACCAAATGTTGTAAGTTTCTATTTCCTAAACAGTTATGAGGTTGAAATTTACCTGCATCTTACTTCTATTGGCGCCTTTTTTTGGGCTGGCACAGGCCCGCCAGCAGGTTACAAACATGGCCGGCTTCGATCTTTCGGTAAACAATTTCATCTTAACCAGTTCGATTGGCGAACCAGCCATTTTAACCCTGCAAACAGCTGATGTCATTCTAACACAAGGCTTTTTACAACCTGAATTGCTTCCCTGCAAAGAATTAAACTTCGATTATTACCCCAACCCGGTACGTAGTGAAATAACCATAACAGCAACTGGTTGCGATGTAAAGATTCTACACATGGAGCTTTACGACACCTTTGGCCGGTATATAACCACAGCAAAACCAGATAAGAGCAACATTGTACAATTGGGCGATCTGAGTGCCGGTGTCTTTTTCATGAAAGTATTTCTTCATAACAATGAGACTAAAACTATTAAAATAATAAAAGTGGGTACCGATTATGATTAGACTTCTACTTCTCTCTGTTCTGGCTTTATTAATTTCAGTACCTGCTTCTGCGCAAGCGCCTAAAGGCATAAACTATCAGGGTGTAGCCCGCGATAACGAAGGTAAACCCATTGCCACCAAAAGTATTTCAGTGCGTATCAGCATTTTGCAAAACTCAGCACAAGGCACGGTTGAGTATGCCGAAACACATAACCCACAAACAAACCCTTTTGGATTATTTACATTGGTGATTGGACAAGGCACTGTAACCACAGGTAATTTTGCTTTTGTAAGCTGGGCGGTTGGCAATAAGTGGTTACAAATCGAAATTGATCCTTCGGGCGGATCTTCCTATCAATTGGCCGGCAGCCAGCAATTAATGAGTGTGCCGTATGCATTTTATTCTGAATACTCAGGAAACAGTTTAACAGCCGGAAATGGAATTGCTATAAATAATGGGGTTATTACAAACACAGGCGATAGCGATAATAGCCCCACTAACGAACTGATAACCTCGGCTTCCTTAACAGCCGACAGGAAACTTCGTATTACAGATGCCGGTGGTACAAAAGAAGTTGACCTGGCACCCGTAGCAAATCAAAGTTTAACGCTTAGCGGTACAACGTTAAGCATAAGCGGTGGCAACAGTGTAAACATCGGATCGGTTAATACCGATAACCAGGATTTGTCGCTGAATACCGGAAACAACTTGCTTTCTCTTACCAACGATGCAACATCTGTGGATTTATCTCCCTACAAACAAACGCTTGCCTATACCCCGGCCACAAACACCTTGTCTATTTCCGGAGGTAATAATGTTACAATTGCCACTACTCTGGCCCAAACGCTTACCGTTAATCCCAATGCCAGCGGTATTCGTATTCAAAATGTAGGAGCTCCCACGGCTACTACCGATGCCACTACCAAAGGTTATGTAGATACTTCCATTGCTACAGCCATTGCAACCAACTATTCTTTTAAAGCAAACTTCAACTTTGTGAATAGTGGCAGCGTGTACAACGATTCACCCATACCACTGGTAGACGTATTTGATGATTTTAATGTAGTAGCTGCTAATCGCTTTACCGCGCCTGTGGCCGGTGTATATTCATTCAGTGTTTCGGGCACTTCACCTGTGGGCGGAGCGCTGATTAAACTTCGGGTTACAGCTGGCACTTCAAGCTTATACGACATTAAACAAACGGTAGCTTATCCCAACGTAACCATCATCAACTATCAGGATTCTAACATCTACAAGCTGAATGCGGGCGATACAGTGGAGTTGGTGGTAAACAGCTCCTTGCTGGGCCACCGGGTAGATGGCATCCTGTTCGGCTACAAACTATAAAGGCACGTAAATCACCTTTTTGGTTTCAAAAAATTCTTCCTTGAAGTAATCTGAAAGGTTGTACACACTGTACGGGCGTTTCAGTTCATTCATCTCTTCATCCAGATCTCCGCCCTTCAGGTATAGAATTCCATTATCAAGGTTGTGCACCGATTGAGCTTTAGCCTTATTATAAATCCACCCATGAAATTCTTTCATGCGGGTTACTGCACGGCTTATAATAAAATCATATTTACCCTTTACCTGCTCAGCTCTGGCTTGTTCTGCTTTTACGTTTTTTAGCCCTAATGCCTTTGCCACTTCATTTACTACGGTAATTTTCTTCCCAATAGAATCGACCAGGTGAAACCGGGTTTCTGGAAATAAAATGGCCAACGGTATTCCCGGAAAGCCACCACCCGTTCCAACATCCAGCACTTCAGCCCCGGCTTTAAACGAAATTACTTTCGCTATCCCCAGCGAGTGCAGCACGTGATTTATATAAATATTATCAATGTCCTTTCGGGAAATTACATTGATCTTATCGTTCCATTCTTTGTACACCGCTGCCAGTTTGCCAAACTGCGCAGTTTGATTCTGTGTAACATCTGGAAAATATTGTCCTATTATTTCAAAACCTGTCATGAGATAAATTTACAGGTCAAAGATAATTATTGGTTTACTCCATTTACGATTGTTTCTGCAATTTGGCAAAACGGGGTTGCATCGGAAATATCCGTACTGCACAAAAAAGAATTATATTTGGAGTTATGAAAATCAGGACCAAACAATTATCAGCCCTTGCCATGCTGCCTATTGTTTTTATTTTGATTTCATTTACCACCGTACAAAAGACTGAACCGCAGGCATCCGGCAAACCGGTTATTAACATCAGCCAGGCTTCTGTTTTCACCGTTCGCGATCATTCAGAAAATGCCCCCCTTAACCCGGTGCGTTACCCCGATTTCATTGTTACCAACTGGCAACTGGCTAAGCTGCAACTGGCAACTTCCATGCACAAAAAGGAAGCCCGTCAGGTTCCAATAACCAGTATAAATATCTTCTACTCGGTAGTAACTATTAATGCTCCTTAAGTGAGATAGCCCCACCTTCCATCAGCCCTTTTGGGTAATTTAATTTTATTCTCTATTAACTCCTTCAGGCGTTGGGTTATCCTACGCTGTTTAACACATATTGATTATGAAAGAATTCTTTGAACAAGTAAAAAGACTTTGGTTTATCATTTTAATGGGCGCGCTCCTTTTGGCGCTTTTTATTATATTGAAACTGTCTTAAGACTGAAAAGGATTAGGCTGTCTCAAAAGTCGAAATAATTATGTATTGTCATTCCGGCCTTGTGCCGGAATCCCGTTGAGTACTGCTAAATCAGGGATCGCGGAACAAGTCCGCGATGACAGAACGACTTTTGAGACAGCCTCATCCTTAACTATCAATTTAATTTGCACTCGTGACACTAACTGCTGAAAATATATTATTACTGGGGTCAATCATGCTTTTTGCAAGCATTATAGCCAGCAAAACCTCATTCAAGTTCGGAGTGCCTACTCTTATTCTGTTTTTAATAGTGGGTATGTTGGCCGGCTCTGAAGGACCCGGAAAAATTTATTTTAACGACCCTAAGATTGCCCAGTTTATGGGTGTTGTGGCGCTTACTTTTATTCTGTTTTCGGGGGGGCTTGATACTAAACTGGAGAGTATAAAGCCAGTTCTTAAGGATGGCCTGGTCTTATCAACAGTTGGTGTATTAATTACTGCTATTACCGTAGGGGTATTCACTTCTTATGTGCTCAACTTTTCAATTATGGAAGGTATGTTGCTTGGGGCAATTGTTTCCTCAACAGATGCTGCTGCCGTGTTTTCCATTTTGCGCACACGTAACATTGGATTGAAGGGCAACATACGCCCATTACTTGAGTTTGAAAGCGGTAGCAACGATCCGATGGCCTACTTCCTAACCATCAGTTTTATTGAACTGGTTATGCACCCGGAAACATCCATTGCCATTATGATTCCAAAGTTCATTAAAGGAATGGTACTGGGTGCTATTTGTGGCTATGGAGGGGGCCGATTGATGGTGTACGTTTTAAACCGAATAAGCCTGGATGTGGCTGGCCTTTACCCGGTGTTGCTGATTTCGCTTATGTTCTTTACGTTTTCGTTTACCGATGCCATAGGCGGTAACGGCTTTCTTGCGATATACGGAGCAGGGATTATTTTGGGAAATGCCAGCATTATTCATAAGAAAAGTTTACTCAAATTTTTTGATGGTATAGCCTGGCTCATGCAAATTGTGATGTTCTTAACACTGGGGCTGCTGGTCTTTCCATCGCAGATAACACCGATTATTGGAGAAGGTCTTCTTATCTCGTTGTTTCTGATTGTAGTGGCCAGGCCGCTGGCGGTGTTTCTGATGCTTTTCCGATCAAGAGATCTCAACTTCAGAAAAAAACTATTTATATCGTGGGTAGGGTTACGCGGGGCTGCCCCTATTGTATTTGCAACATACCCGTTGATTGCAGGTGTACACTATGCCGATACCATTTTTAATTTGGTATTCTTTATCTCGGTAACATCAGTTGTGTTACAAGGTTCCACCCTTTCAATAATGGCCAAGTGGCTGCACGTGGGTGTGCCCGAAAAAGTGAAACGAAAATTCCCACTCGATCTGGAACTAAAAGATGGATCCAAATCAGAATTAATTGAATTGGATATTCCTGAGGCTTCGTTTGCTGTTGGCAAACAAATTGTGCAATTAAAACTTCCTAAGTCATCGCTGATTGTGCTAATCCATAGACAGGATAAATATGTTACTCCGGGTGGCGAAACTGAGATTGAAGCCAATGACCACCTGCTTATACTGGCTGACAATAAAGAAGCGAGAACAAAAATCTATGATAGTTTTGGCGTGCGGCTGGAATGAAGGCATTCCTACTGATAGGCTTAGGCGGGATGATTCGATTGTGGTCAGTTGGGTCTTGCTAATACACATTTTATTACCCTTACTTTTCGTATGGAACAACTTGAAGTCGGTCAGTTGTCTATTAATAAGGGTTGATGCCAAATTAAAATAAATTCATAGTTTCTCATAAAACCGAGATTTTACTTTATAATGAGCAGTCACTAGCTGAGCCTCTCCGTTAATGATAAAAGTTGTATGCAATTCTCCGCTTAGGTAAAACCAGAATAATTGTTCATCCCCCACAGGGTAAGATTCAATTAACTCAGCTTGTGTAAGCTGATGATAGGATTGACTGAGGTCATCTGTTATCGGTTGAAAAAAATTGTTACAGTAATTATAAATACCAAATGCTGTAGATACCAATGGTCCACGAGATTCATAATCAAGTTTAGTTATTGCCTCCCTTTGTTGTAATGATGTTTTTATTTCAATACTGCTATATAATTCTTCATCTGAATCAGGAGGAACTAAATAAAAAAACAAAAAAACATTGGTCATCTGAGACCAGTTGCCACCAAATGCTGGAGAGAGTCTATTGCCTGGAAAAGAATATTCTTTGTCTTGAAATCTAAGGTTAAAATAACACTCCTCGCAAGCCTGTTCAACAAGTGGGAATTTGGAATCTGGCGGAGCAAATTTACAGGGCCCGGCATCAAAGTCGGGCGTATTGTCGCATTGTACGAATGCTACCAGAAGTATCAATAGATATGAAAGTTTCATTGCTCTTCTAATTTTTTAGTTAGTTTTTACATACCGAGTGGTATTGCCATCTACATTGATTATATAAGAACCGGCTGGTAATTCAGTTAGAAGAGCATTGATATCCTCATCCTCTACTGTTCCCTCTATTATCACCTTCATTGATTTCATATCCATGTCGGTGTAAGAACTGAAAGATGAACCTTTACAAAAGGTGAAGGTAAGATTGCAGCTGGCGTTGTACGCATTAAACGTGGAGCAGCCCGAGCTAATCGTGAACGTCATGTTTTTGCCTCCATTGCTTGTGTTCCAGCTTGCGGTGCTTAATGATTCTTGGACAGAAAGAAGCAGACAAAATGAAATAAGTAAAAATTTTGTCATGACCTTGATTAGTTGAACTTAGAGTAGGTAAAAATAGCTTTTTTTAAATTTTCTCTCCACCGTCTTCAGAAATGTAACCTGTCCATGTGTTGCAAACTATCAGCGAAGAGGTCAAGAGTTTTTTGAATTTTTGTCGGCCGAACTTGTCGACTTACACATCACTCGCTACGGAGCACACCCAATTGGCCACAACGGTCGAGGCTTGCCGGGGGCCTGGTATTTTATAACTGTCTCCCCGGCAACTGAAGCCGATAAAAATTACTGATGTTGAAGTTAACAACTAAAAGCCAAATAGAATTCGGTCAAGCCCGATATTAGCTGATAGCAGTACATCAGCCGATTGTTATTACATCCGACAGTCTTGCGGCAAACCTTTTTGTTGGCTGTAGTTTTTTAATCTGCAATTTCTCTTTTCTTGAAGTTTGTCAATAAAGCTACTCCTAACCAGTAAAGTAATAATAATGGTATGCCCGGAATTACAGAATAGAAATTCAAATCCCTTAGGAATGTTCAGTTGAGTAACATAGATTACTGTTGCTGAAACAATACCTATAATGCCTCAAGAGACTCAATCAAAAAACAGCGTAAGCACCGCTGTTTTTATACTTTTGAGTGGCTCTAAAAATGGGGAGCTTACGTCATAAAGTGGGCGTTGGGTTAACCAAAAGCGGTGTATAGTGAAAACGAATACGCCTAAAAAAAGAATGCCAGGTACCCCTACCTGGCATTCACCCTAAAACAACAAAAAAAACTAAACAACAAATTCTTTCATATCTCAAACCTTAAATCCTACTGATACAACCAGCGAACGTCCGTCTGAAGCCCAAATACCCGGGCCTGGATAGAAGGAAGGACGCTTAGTGAAGTAAGACTTATTGGTAATATTATTTACGTTAATCCGTACTGTAATCTGTTTAATAAAAAAGGTGGAGTTAAAATCCAACAACCCATAAGCCGGTACCTTACCAACAGCCCCATTGGTTGGTGGCACAACCGTATTTAATGCATCGGCATATGTTTCGCCAACATAACTGTAGAGTAGCGACATGCTACCCGCTAAAGAACGAAGCGTTACCCCATTGCGTGTTATTACACCCGGCACACTTTCCAGTTTGTTTCCGGATATATCTACGTTGGCTTCACCCGAGCGGATATAGGCATGGGTATAGCGGCCATTAAAAAAGGCTGTAGAAGTAAACACTGAAAATGCTACGTGCTTACGTAATGGGGTAACATATTCTGTGTAAACCTCCGCTCCGGTTGTAGCCGAGTTTCCAATATTGGTTCGGTATAGATAAAACTGATCTAACTCATCGCGCATAGCCTGTGTGCCTAACCGGTTATTATACTGCAAATGAAACATGCCAACATCCCAACGCAGGTTATTTGCAGCTCCACGAAATCCAACTTCAAGATTATAGCCGTACGCATCTTTCAGATTCTTATCGGCCCGTTCATAAACAGATGAGGGTACAATGTCTTTAAATATAACCGGGCGATAAGCCTGAGACCAACCTGCATAAAGCGATCCATGCTTTAAGGTATATTGTGCATTTAAACCCAACAAGGGAAACTTATGCACGATTGTGTTGGGTACATCCTCTGCATCGTAATAAGAGATTACGCCCGTCATGCGGGATTGACCAGACTCATATCTAAGGCCCGGTGTAACCGATAAAGCTTTTGTAATTTGAAATTTGTTCTCTACAAACAACGCAACATTGGTCGACTTCAGATGCATGTTGCGGCCAAACACAGGATCTGTTAAGGTAAGATCGAAATCTGTACCGGTAGTTCCTTTACCCTGTTGTCTGCGATGTAAATCATTATTAAAATACTGTACACCGGCTACCAGTTTACTTTCAAGGCCGCGCAGCGAATAGTTATGCAGCATACGCAACTCTGAGGTGTAGCTATTAAAATTATCAATATCAACCTGACGCGCAGCATACTGGTTGGTTACCGGATCAATCACATCCTCCACATTGGCAGGCCTGTCGAACATTACACTATTCCTGTAGCCCAATACAGCAGACGTAAGCCAGGTTATTTTAGTACGCTTACTCAAATCCCAGTCTGCCCTAAATGAAGGAACATAAATTTCGGGATTAAAGTAATTGCGAGACCGTGTTGATTGACGGGGATCCTGTGCAAACTGTGCATCGGTAAGAGCTCCGGGAATATGGTAAATGTAATTTGATCTGCTTACTTCAGCCGTCAACTTAAGATTTGAGAGCGGTGCATAAATCAATTGTACCGACTGGGCATCATATTGTGTTTCACTGTTTTTACGATACCCCTCCGATATTCGCTTTGAATAATAAGTTGTGTACTGAAATTTTCCAACTGTACCACTTGCCGCTACATATGTGCTAACTAACCCAAATGAGCCAACGGTGGTAATGCTTTCCAGACCAAACGCCCGTGTGCTGTCTGCTGCTTTTGTTACATAATTAAGCATACCTCCAAACTGTGCACCATATTGTAACGATCCTGTTCCTCGCACCAATTCAATTCTATCAACAGCTTCCATAGGAATACTGTAATGGCTTGCGGGGTAGCCATAGATATCTGAATTAGTCATAGACCCATTTCTACGAATATTAAATTCCCACCCGCGGTGTGGATCAAGTCCGCGGGTGGAAATGTTCATTTGATTGCCGCTGCCATCCATATCATACACAAATACGCCTGGTATTTTTGCGAAAATCTGGCGGCTTGTTTTCTCTGCAATATTGGCATTGGTGCCACCCAGGTTAATCACTTCGCTCTTCTTTCCCGACCACAGGTTAGTGCCTGATGATTCGGGCAATGGGCTAATGTCGTAAAGACGCTTTCCTTTCACTTCAACTTCATTGAGTTTACGCGAACGCAAAGAATCTTCCTGGGCTACTGCCGGTAAAGACAGTAACAGAATAATAAAGATTGAACCCGATATTTTAGTCATCTGCACCATCACCCTGAGCTCTTGCAATTGCATACGCTGCAACCTGTTGTCCTTGTGTTATACCTACTTCTGAATCAAACCGATAGTGAATACCTCCGTAAATTCTTGATTCGGCAGCTTCGCGCGCCCAGGCTCTTACATTATTGGTTTCATTCGGGAAAATATAGGCCAGCACTTCAGCAGCCGCACCCGAAAAAGTACTATGCCCTGAAGGGTAACTTGGAAAATTAGGTGTACCCAAAATAGTTTTAAATCCATTTATGGTTTGGATTGGTCTTGGGTAGTGATAATAGTATTTCGAATCCCAGCAAGCCACACCCGCATCCATTACAGCCATGTTCAGGTAAGCAAAAGTACGGGCCGCACGAAGCGGGTTCATTTCATACTTAACAATATATTCTTTGGTACGTCTGTTCCAATGACCGGGAGGTGTATAGGTTCCCAGACCATCCGACCACCAGTTGGCTATTTTACGTTGATTCTGAGTAGCATTTTTTTCGAAGCCCCGAAGTTCTTTTGCATCGGTTTCAAATTCTTGAGTGCCGGGCGCTGGCGGAACGCCAACCCGCACATCTTCCACGTTAGGTACATTCCACATGGTTACGTTACCAAACGCTGGCGTTAACCCCACAGGGCGAACTGGAACTTCCTGATTTTCCCATGACCAGCCAAAACGATTGAAAGCTTCTTGTTTGATTGCATCCGATGCTGGTTTAGGTGTTTGTGCCAAACTCATTTTATCGGTAGATGCACGCGCCAATGCGGCTGTTTTAACTGCGGTGGCAATGGCCGTACCCGCTGCTATATCACTTGACGTATTCGTACCTGACCACTTTAAACTATTGATATGTTCTTCAGCCAGTCCGTTCAGATACTCATGCTCAAGGGGAAACATGGCTTTCAGAATATCGCGCGACACAATAGCAATTACCGCTCCATCGGATGGATAGGACGGCAAGGCATTCTTAGCATATGCATAAGGAATAGTAGCGTCTGTTACATAGGTTGCGGGGCGATTGTACTCATATTTATAATGCCAGGCTGCAATCAATCCATCGAACTGAGCTACACTTAAATAGGCCAGCATACGGCTGGTGTAGGGTGGGTGTGCAAATGGAAATGGTGGTGGGCCTTGCGGATTTCCGGGTGTTGGCAAGGTATAAGTGCCATCTGGGTTTGGAGGTGGAATCAGATTATACTTGGTAGCAAGATCCAGTGCGATCTCATTCCACCGAAGTATGGGATTGTTTGTCCAGTATTCAACTGCATCGGCCTGCCCTCCGGTTACATTTTGAGCAGCCGCTTTCAATTCTGCCAACTCAGCCAGATATTCAGCAGAGTTAACTGCTGCCGGAGCATCAATTACTATATCAGTAGCACTTGAAAACAAAATGGGTTGCCAGCTTCCACCATTTTCATCAAGATCAGTAAACTCATAGGATGAAAAATTGAAATGCGTAGGGAGTTCATTTTCGCAACCGGTAATTGATATCCCTATCAATACCAGGCTTAAACAAAGTGTTGCTATTTTTTTCATGGTTGTGTATTTCAGAATTTAAATTGATATGCAATGGCTCCGCCAAATCCGGTTGCCTTACCCATGTTACGGCCTTCTAATACCTGATTAAACGATGCCATCAGGGAAAGACCTTTAATGGGTTCTATTGCCGTGAAATAATACTGCGCAAAGAGACCAGCCTGTGTAGCCTCCATTTTGTTGGTGGGTTGTGGCATGTTCCATCTGCGAATATCATCGCCATCCAGGCTATTCATAATATTGTAAGAGGCTTCTACTCTCAGGCTATGTTTCAGCGTCCATGCGCCTAAAACTGCCTGATAGTTCATTGCACTTGGCACTTCCATGAAAGTAGTGTAGTAACTTCCATTATTATAATAGTAAGGCTTTCCACTTCTGTTTGGCCGCGCCAAACATAAGCGGCAGTAGCCCGTACATAAAACATCTTGTTATATTCATACTGGCCAATTATTCGGCCGGTTACTTCCTGTGTTCCTAAGCCCAGGCTGTAAGGCATATAATCAGATAAATAATTAGTCATCGGGGTGCCGAACTGAGCAACTGCCAGTGCAGAAACACGATGATCTCCAAAATCTTTTTTAATTGCTTCATACTTAACTGCTACGTTCACATCCTGAAGTCCCTTTACACCGGCTAACTGGCCTCCATCTGACTTGGTGCTTACATACGGTATTGAAAGCAACACATTCAGCTTATCGGTTATACCGTAAGCTATCATTGGCATGTACGTGGAGCGCGTAAACGTGCCAATGTTTTGGTTGGTAATAAGGTTCGTTCCCTCCCAGTATTCATCCCAGGTGCCCTGGTCATACATAAGGGCGATGCAAATCTCCTTCTTTTGCATCATGATGGCATCCGTGTACGTCTGGCTAAGCGCAGTAATGGCAAAGCTCAGGCAGCATACCTGTAACAGTAAAATTTTTTTCATGTAGTTTAAGTTAATTGTTGGTTTTTGGGTAATTAATTGGTGCCGGATGAACACATGATGGCGCGAAAAATCACGCGCAATCAGATGTACAACCAACATCATTCTGAAATTCAGAATGTGGGTATATCCGAAACGGATGTAAGAAGATTAAGCTTTAGGAGGCGGACTTGTTGATGAGGAAGCCCCGGCCGGATAAGAAACTACTATTTCGCCTGGCAATACGGTATAACTCCAACCGGTATTACGGGTTTGTAAGGTTGTTGAAGTAGCGATGTAGTCCTTAATCAGATTTTGTAATAGCTTACTTTGATTTTTTTCGGAAGCTGGTTTGTCTGTAAACGATTTTACATACTCAGCAATAGCCTGACCAATATCCTTCGAGGTTTCGTCTTTGATACACACTATATAGAGTGTATCGCTTTTCAGTTTTTGTTTTACCATCCGGTAGATTTCGCCCTGATGTTCAAATTCTCCATCCACGCGGGTGTATTCTTTGGAATCAACAGCATACGGAACGGTAAGCGGAACTTTGATTGTAACCTCGTGCTGGCGTTCATATTCATCAGAGTCAAACAGAGCCTGCAGGCTCTGCTTGTTTTTGAGTTGAAGACCTACCAAAACGCCATAGTATCCCAGCACGTTGAGCAGGAATAACAGCATTAGAAACAGGGTCAGGACTTTTTTCACAAGCACTAAAGGTAGCAAAATGTTCTGATTTTCAAACCGAAGCCTGTATTCACCGCGCAAAAAGGCTGTTGTTTTCCTGGAATTTGGCACAAATTCTAAATCAAAAAGGAAGTTTTAGATATGCTCTTTTTTGTTCTTTTCTATCGCGGAGTGCCTGCCGCAGGCAAGCCCGAGGCGGGGCACTCCACTGAGAAATAAAATCATTTCCCGTCAACCGGTTTCTTTTTCTTCTTCATCTGCCATTCAAACCCAACTCTTACATTTACTTTGTCTGCATACGGGCTCATGCCGTCTTTATCGCGGAAGTTGTAGAGCAGTTCGCTGTTGCCTTTCAGTTTTTTGTAAACGGTAAACTCTTTTTTGATGCCTGCAAAGATGCTGGTAATCCACCTGCGGTCGAACGGGTCATACCCCATCCGGCTTGCCAGCAACGGTGGTATGGTGGTGTTCATTGTTTCGGGCTGCAATGTAAAGCTGATGCCTTTTGCCCACCTGAACTGAACTATTGCACGCGGGCCATAGATACGTTCATTGTTTCCTGTAATTTTCCAGCCGTCAAACGGCAGGCGTTCGTTCCATCCTGCTCCGGCCGAAAGGCGCGGCCGTATCTTGTATTGCAAAGAGGGGTTTATATCCAGCAGGAAGTATTGCGATTTCTGAAACTGTAACGTAATGCCCGGTACAAGGCGTTCGATGAAAGGTTTGCCCTTGAGGGGGTTGGGTAAACGCTTTGGGAGGTCGGCCAGGCTTTGCACTTCGGAATATCTGCTTTTGAGTTTACTCATTTTGTCCATAGCCTGTTGAAGAACTGCTTCCTTACCTGCAAAGTGATCCTGTGCGGCATTCAGAATTTGTTCCTGTACAGCTTCTTTAGCCATGTTCATTAATGCTGCTGAATCGGGTTTGGCCTTTTCCATCAATGCCTTTCCTTCCTGTAATTGCTCCATGCCTTCAATGCCCGCTATTTTGCTCTCAATAGTCTTGTCGATGTTTTTCACTTCATCGAGGTTGCCTGTTGCCAGTTGCTTTACATCGTTGGCATAGCTGGTGAATTCTTTGGTGGTGTTGCCGATTTGGTTCAGGTTAATATCACCGGTAAGGTTTTTCAGGTTGGGGTCGAGTTTAAGCTGGTCTGTGAGTGTAGGCAATTGGGTGTTGGTGAGGTTGGGAAAATCAATGTTGTTCAATGAAAGGCTGGTTGTATTTAATCCGGGTAACGTATATGCGTTAATTGACTGCTTAAGATTATTGACCGGCCCTTGCAGTTCTTCGGGCAGGTTGATTTCGTTAAGCGATTGCGTGGCTTTTGATTTAAGGTTATTGATTTTCGTGTTTACCTCGTTCAGCTTTTGGGTTTGCAGCTGGTTGAGGCTGTCGAGTTGCCGGGTCAGTTTACCGGTGGGCAGTTTCAGATTATTGAGGCTGTCTATCTTATGTTGCAGGTTGTTGCGGGTGGCATTGATGCTGTTGATCTCTTGCTGAAAACTGTTCTGGATGCTGTCTGCTTTGGATTGAAAGGCAAGGGTAACGGAATCTGCTTTTTTGATTTTTCCGGAAAGCAGGCTGTCGATTTGATTTACGTGCTGGGATAATGAATCTGCAAGACGCAGCTTGTTCGACAGGCTGTCCTGCTGTTGGCCATAAACCAGCACGGTACAGAAAAGCAGCCCGAAAACAAGCAGGTATTTCATAGGGGGAAGGTACAAAAACCGGGTTATTGTTTGGTTACTGACCCACAATCTTCAACTGATATTATTTGCAAAATCTCTTTTCCAGAAATATATCTTCAAACATGCCTCTAACATCTCTCTGCTTTTTGAAAAACATATCGTTTTCCTTGATAATCTTTTCAGGTGCGTTCGTATGGTCAGGTTCTTTCGTTCAATATGGTTGGTTCGATAGGATGACCGGCAGTGAATTTCTTTTGGTATAAGGTTTTGATACAGTGCATATCCATCTGTATAAATTTTCTTCGCTTCCGACAGCAGCAAAGTGTCCGTTACTCTTTGCAGTGTTTTTGCCGTTCGCCTGCCTATCTTAAAATCAATCACTTTTTTGGTGTCTTTACATAAAGCATACACAATCCAGTATAACCTGCCCTTGTTGCCTATGTAGGTGCGCATTTCATCCAGTTCATATTCTTTGCCTTTCAAAATGAAAAATGGACGCTGAATTGTTTTTGATATTTTTTTAATACGCCTCACAACAGTAGCAACCGCTATCTTCAACAATCTTGCTATGCTTCTGATGCCACAGCTTTCTATAGTCAACGATACAATCCATCGGCCGGTGTTATACCGGCAGGCATTATATACATAATTCAACTGAAAATATTTTTTACAGGGCTTGCAATAATACCGTTGAGCACCGCTTTTGCTTCTTCCGTTTTTCACACACTGCTTTTTGCAGTGCCTGCAACAAGGTTGGGATTCTATCATACTTTTGAGCACACTTTAGGAAAGATCAATGCATTAGCTCGTTTATAGCCTTCTAAAAATAACAAGGATGAGCATCTGCCCATCCTTGTTTCGTTTGTTTTCTGCTTTTGCCCATTAATTGACATTGGGTTTCAATTACTTACAAGCCATCATACTTTTGAGTACACTACCTATAATGGCTTACACTAAGAATGTACCACTTTTGACTTTTTGAATAACCTTTAACCTGCTTCTCTATGGTAATAAAGGGGAGCTTTTCGTTCTTGCCGGAATAAAAATAGTATTGCGATTTTATCTGATCACTATCCTCAAATTTCTTATAACTACTTATTTGAGAATAATCTTTAAACAGTTTGTTCAATTTTTTAAACTCTTTCTTAAAACTTTTGCAATTCTCTTTACTGTAAAAAAGTGAAATTGACACAATCTCTAATGTATCTCTAAATACAATGGAATTGATAGAATAATTAACAGCCTTAACAACAGAAAATGAATTAGATTCAACTTTGCTGTTAAGAATTTCATTATTATCAAGATTAATTACTGACCCAATAAAAAAGTCTTTCCCATTAATTCCTTGAAGCAAATAATCAGTATTATCATTCCTTTTGAAATTACTATTGGAATCTGTATAAGATACTATATCATTATATGATTTTTCAATCGGCACACCTTGAAATAATTTCGATAACACGCCAATTTGATCTTGAGCAAAAACATTGCTCATGTATATCATTAAAGCAAAGACAACGATTAGTTTTTTCTTCATAAAAAATTATTTATACCAAGGTGAGGGAATTTTTATCGGCTTACCTCCTTCAATAAGCGATCTGCCTCCGGAATAATTCAGTCTGAGGTGATCCGCTCCCATATTCATCCTTATCTTATTTTCAAAATATACAGCTCTTCCTTCCTTTCTTTCAACACCCGTTGCAGCATTCCCTAAAACATAATTAAAACTCAAAGCACCAAAGTTGGAATCATACCCGTGAAACAGTTCATGTGCCAAGTTGAATATAGGATTACTTACAACACTTCCCGTTGACCCGTCATTAAAAATTGCATCAACACTAACTCCGCTTCGGTGATTCCAATATATCGTGCCGCCCGCACCAATACCAGTTAATCCTTCATCCTGAAACCATAAGTTATTACCCTGAAAAGGTGAAGGATCAGAAAAGTTTTGTGCAGCAAAGGCATTATTTCTCTCACCCTTTGTAGGGTAAAAACCATTTGACGTTGACTCTTTGATTGTGAAATGAAAATTCGATTCTTGCAATGCCTTTATTTCGTTCTCCCCGCCATTAGCTGAAATTGCGCCTAAAGCTCCGACCGCACTTCCTACAAATGATTTCTTTAAAGTTGTACCGTCTTTCTTATATGCTTTATGGGTTACGTCTTTTCCGCTCTTTGTGTACAATTTACCGTCTTCATAAAGCAAATTTCTGTAACCCGTATTTATCCATAATGAATCGCCATTCACGTCAACATACTTGATCGGATTACCCGCAGTATATTGGTAGGGCGACATTGAGCTATACTTCTCGCTGAATCTGTCTATGGTAGGAAAGACGGGAACAAACGGGTCTATATCTCTTTGCCCTAAATCAACAACATTGTAACCTAACTCGTCTTGTGTTTCTTTGCCATTCAATAGCTTATCTTGTTTCAGTGAACCCTCTCTGCTGTAACTGATCGCAGATGCACCATAAGGAAACAGATCAGTAGCGTTTATCACCGGGGATTTTTTCAAGTCCACTGAAAATTCATCATAGTACACTTCTACCACGCTTTCATTTTCATTTGAAAGATAAACATATACATAGCCCGCAGTAATGATCGGTATTTCCGCACTCAGCTTTTCGTGCATACAATCCTGTCCGTATTCTTTGGCCGCGTCTGTCATGCGCACGTAACCGCCATTGATGAATATAAAGTTACTGTCAAATACTAACCAGTTCAGGTAGGCTTTCGGGCCTTCGCCACTGCTGCCCGATGTGTTCAGCAACCCGGGGAACGGGAACGATGTGGTACTGCTGCCGTAGCTTCCCCCGTCAACCACTGTACCCGGTGGCGCTGTGCCTCCGGCTATTTGTGTAAGCAATGTATTGAGCGCGGTTGTCCAGTTGCTTGGGTTGGTGTCTATGTATTTTACATATACTTCCGTTTTCACGGTGTCGCCCGGCACTACGGCAAACGATCTTGCCAAACCAAACTGCTCATTGGCTGAACCATTCAACCGCACGGCATAGCCCGGTGTTGTACTTGGTGCGCTGCCGTTGGTCTTGTCGAAAAGGTGTGAGCTTATCCTCCGGGCATTTTCATAGCGCAGGAACTTGCTCTGTTCTTCCGTAAGGTTTTCGGTTTCCATAGTGGCCGTAGCTTCATCGTGTTCCTCTTTCGTAGTGAACGTTACACGGTTGTTGCCCAGGTGGTCGCGCAATTCATATTCATACGCTCCGGCCAGTGTGTTATATCTTCCTTCTTCGTGGCTGATGTATTTCAGGGTATCGTTTTCGTAAAAAAACTCACCTGCATAGTCGGTTTTCTTTTGTAACTGATGCGAAGCGTTGTAAACGGATTGGCTCAACTTGTTGCCCATAGCATCATAAACATAAAGCAAATAGTTACCGTCCTGGAAGGTAACTTTCTCCCGCTGGTTCATATAGTTGTACGTGTACGCTGTAATGCCCTTGTTCTTGTCGGTAATGCGGTTGCCGTTGGCGTCATACGTGTAATCCGCCCCTACGGTGTTGCCGTCTGCAAAGCCTTCTTCTGTGTCCCATGAATCGGTTACGCTTTGCAGCTGGTTCCCGGCATTGCCGTAATCAAGCACAAGGTTGTCCATTTGTGAGTCGTCCGCTCCTTTGCGTCTTATGGACAGCATTTTGGTGTTCAGGTCATACGTGATATTGTCTTCATGCAATCCGTCTGACATATTCCAGCTTGCTGCCTTCTCGTAATGCGTGGCTGCGGTGAGCCTGCTCATCGGGTCGTAGGTGTATTTGTATGCCCGTTCTTTCAATCCTGGGTCAAAGCCCTGGTTGGTGCTGTATTTCGTGGCGGAGATATTGCCGTTGAACTGTGGGGTGTTATTAATTCCGGTAAGCACGTTGTTGTACGCAAGCTCCATTCCGAAGTGGTCGCGGGGTTCATTAATGTTATCCGGTGATAAATCAGCATTGTTTATCCTCGTTAACCAACCCCTGATCGAATACCTAAAGTCAACATGCTGTTTAAACGTTGTGCCGTTGTCCTCACTATGCAATTTCTTCGTTACTAACTCGCCTAACTCATTGTATAGCGTAGCGCTTAGAAGTATTTCGGGCTCACTGTTGAGCTGGTGGTAGGTCTTCAATAAACGGCCAGCGTGGTCATACTCATATCGCTTCCGGATGGTGGTGCTCGTTACCGAATCCTTGCTGTACGTGGATTTTGTTTCCAATACCTTACCCACAAAATCAACCTTGCTCGTCACGCGGTCAAAGCCGCCTTTATGGTTTTGCGTGATCCGCTGTATATCCCTGTACTTGTCATCATAATAGTTCACGCTCCAGAGGTAATCACTTGCACCCAACACGTTTGTTTTTGTTCCGGTCACAAGTCCCACCACACGGTTAAAGGCAACTGTATCCTGTCCGGTTATATCTCCTGCCACATAGTTGAAGCTGCTTCCGGCCAGGTCATCACGGAACTTGTAGTTATCGTAATAGGTCACGCTCAGAATCTCCAGCGGGGAACTATCTGCATTCGTTGTAGGAAAAACTGTATTGGTGTAGCCGTGAGAAGAAGCGTCCCCGTTGTAGGTATCAAAAAAGTTTGTGGTGCTGATGAGTGCACTCATTTGTGCCTGGTTGATAGAGTCATTATGCACATAGATACCGGTAATGATAGGCCTGTTCAGCGCATCGTATTTAGTGAAGCTCCACTTGTTTGCGCTGCGCTGATTTCCGTCTTGTGACATCACTACACGGTCACGCTTGTCATACACTAAGTAAAGCGGAGAGCCTCCTGGAATTTGTTTTTCAACTGATCTTCTCCGACCGTCATATTTGTAACGGAACGCCCAACGGTTTAAGAAACTGTCTTTACCTGCATCATCTGCTGCAAAGTAATCCTCTATGTTTTTAGTCCCTTCCGGTTGTATTTCACACACTAAATTGCCCAGATCGTCATAGATATAATATGTCAACGCCCAGCCGGGTGTGCTTCCTGTGAGGTCGTTAAGATTTGAGGCTCCGGCTGACGTAGCCTGTACTTTCTTCAATATTACCTGACCACTCTTGTTGGTGTATTCTCTTACTTCGTAGCCTTGTTCATCTTTTGTGCTCTTGATGTGCAATTGACCTGTGGCATAATATCCGCCTGATACAATGTAACCTGTTACAGCAGATGCCCGAACCGGTAGGCCGCTGCCATTGATGCTCCATGCAATAATCTTTTCCTGTGTAGCGTTGCTGCCCGTGCCATGCTGGTTGATTAAATATCCGTGCTGTATAAATTTATTGTTGCCGCCCATAGCCACAGGGACCCACGCTTGCCCTGCTCCGTAATCTTTATCGGGGCGGTTTAAAGGCGATGGCTCAAAAATAGTTTCTGCGTAGGGTCTTGTGTCGGTAGCAACTTTTGATGATGCATTCTGGTAGAACTGGTATTGCGCATTATTGCTGGTAGCATAGTTGGTATGTTCTTTTGGTAAAAAATTTGTCTTGTACGTTCCGTCATCGCCTGATACATACGGCAGGTATTTTACGGCTTCTCTTCCAAAGGCATCGTAAGCGATGGGCTGTACAATGTCCATCTGGTTTGGCGATTGTTTAACGGCTACTGTTTGTGACGGCCTGCCCAGGCCATCAAAGAACTGGTAGGTGATTTGTTTCTCGTTCATGTTTGCTGCTCCCAGCAACGCTTCGCTGGTAAGGCCCGGCTTTTGCGCTGTTACTGTGCGGATATAGTTCTGATCAAAATTTAATACTCTGGTTGAAATAGCTGCCTCAGAAGTGAAGGTTGAGTTACCGCCAGCATTAACAGAACGGATACGATAAAAATATGATGTACCCGCATTTAAACCTGTGTTGGAAAACGAAGTAGCATTGGCAGCCGTAGTGGTAATAAGTGTAAAGCCGCTGCCCGAGGTTAGCGAACGTTCTATCTGAAAACCGGTTTCGTTGGATGAGGCATCCACCCATGTTAAGTTAATCTGTGAGTTCGAGATAGCCGTTGCCGTTAACGTTGTTGGCACTGCCGGAGGGGCAACCGTGGTGGTGGCGTTGGCTTCGGCTGTGTAGGCTGAGTTACCGCCTGCATTAACCGACCGGACACGATAAAAGTATTGTGTTCCTGCATTTAGTCCTGTGTTGGAAAACGAAGTAGCATTGGCAGCCGTAGTGGTAATAAGTGTAAAGTCGCTGCCCGAGGTTAGCGAACGTTCTACCTGAAAACCGGTTTCGTTTGATGAGGCATCCACCCATGTTAAGTTAATCTGTGAGCCCGAGATAGCTGTTGCCGTTAACGTTGTTGGGGCGGACGGGGCGCCCCCGGTAACAGAAACATTTTTGGAACCCAGTATAAAGCCGCCATCCCGGAAACTCACCACGCCAGTGCCCGCTACTGTCCATTGAACTTGGCAATAATATGTGCCCCCTGAAAAATATTCGTTGGTAACACTACCCCCGGTGGCTGTCCAGAAGGGGTCTCCTATAAAACCTGAATCATAATATGAAAAGGTATAGGTAGTGCCAACCACACCAGTGGATGGGCCAAGTACCGTGGACAGGGACGTTGCCGTGTGATTAGCGTATCCGGCTAACCACGGGTATGTGATCAAAATACACCCTAAAATAAATACACTACGCATATAACTACTTTATTTTGGCTGAATTGATCCTACAAACAAGGTGAACGGAAATGTGGTCTTCTCTCCCCGCTTCATATTAAAATCGATCGACAAAATCCCGTTTTCTCTTTTAAATATTATCAAACCCTGAGACTCGTTTATCTTAACCCGGTATTCTACAAAGCCATCTTCACCAACATGGCTCCAGCTACCCGATACATCCTCAACCAAAAATTTATAAACCCTTTCTACCTGGGGTTGTGTCCACACAATCTCCCCCCCGGGGTAAACGATAACTTCACTGGGCGTTGAAATGCGCTCACTGAAAGCTTTGTCTTTTACCTCAACAACTTCCCAAATCAGTGTATCATTTTTAATGTTGATTTCCTGTGCCAAACACGCTGCGCAGCATAACAGTCCAATCAATACCAATAAATTCCTTTTGCTCATATTCAGTTTTGGGTTGTATCCCTTATTTATAGTGATAGTCAATCTTTTTTAAAATATTATTGTCCTTATCCCGAATCAACTTTAATCTGCCAAAGAAATCATACTCATAATATATAGTAACACTATTCGCATCCGTTTGGGAGGTAACACCGATACCCGGGGTGTAGGTATAGGTAGTCATTTGAGAATCTCCCGGAAATACCCGGATATCATCGAGCCGGGTGCCCGCACTAATGGTGTTGCTCCAATTTATAATTCCGGAAAAATTCCATTTGTTGCTGCTCCAGTACCAATAGCTCATTTTTAAGTTCGTAGTTGAACCCGGCACGAAACCATTGCTGGAAAAATTATATGTGCCATTGTTCAGGTATCGTTCACCCGTATGGGCCGGATTTGAGGGAAGCACCGCAAGGGTGCCCGTTTCTTCAAAACCTGCGTAATAGATTTCATCATGGTGGGCGTTGATGGCTTGTGCCACTGGGTATTTACTGTTGTACCCCCACAGAATACCAATACTGATATCGTTTTTGCCTTTGTATTCCAATAATCCGCCCTCCGCGTTGTAAGCAACAAACCGAACATCTTCTTCCAGCGGATTTCCGGCCGAAGCGCTCCATATCTTGTTTCGAAAAACAGAGTTACCATCAAGCATAAAATCTGTCCGTTGACGATTGATTTCCAACCCAGCCCTGATAGTTGTTCTTTCCACAGGTTCGGAAATCACGTTTCGTAATACCAGTGAATCTAATGCAACTTTATTTATCGATGGTACTTCGGTCAGCAACGAATTATCAAACGGATACCGTATTAATGTAGTAACCGAATCCGATTCTGATGTTGAGGCCTGTATTTTGGTCGGATAATAATATTGACTGTTCTGGTAGAAATAACTCGTACCGGAATTTACAACATCTTGTCCACGGTAAAATTTTTCTGTTTGGGATACCAGTTCAATCCTTCCCGAAAAGAATTCGTAGTTTTTTACGTACATAAAACCGCAGGTTCCTTCTTCGCTGTAATTACATTGTGTTCGTACTCCCTGCAATTTTGGAATACCTTCTCCGTTAGCTCCATCATAAGCAAAAAATTCATCCTTGTTGTATTCCGGTTCAATGAATTGAACCGGGTATTTACTTTGCCAGTTTAAGTCAAAGGCGTTTTCTACCTCCGCATATACCTTGTAATGATTTTCTTTACCTGAGATGCGAACGAACTGGTCGTTTTGGAATTCAAAATTGACCTGTGCGTAAAGAACCCCCCGTTTCCAATCGCGGTTGTCGTGATGGGGGAAAATGTAGGTGTATTCAGTATTGAGTATTACCTCATCATCGTATTTTGTACTTGTCCAGCCTCTTGTAAAATCCGGAAAGTCAGCCGGGCAGGTGTAATAGTAAACCGATTTGCCTGTTTTATGTGGTTCCGCTGTCGTAACCTCAATCCGCTTGTATCCGACATGACTTCCTTGTGTAAGGGCGAGGGGTGTGTTGGTGTTATACATCCTGTAAAAACCAATAATCTGGCTTTGTGCATAGCCGGCTTCATAATATCCATAGCGTGGAACAGAGACAAGGCTACCGGATGAAAGGGTTGAATTTTGTAATGTATAATTGTAAACGCGCTTGATGGAATCGCCTGTGCCGCTTACATCAATTGTTTTTTTAATGCGCAGCCCGCCTACATTCTTAACAGGTGTCGGCAATTCATTCTCCCATTGAAATCCAAGCGCATAAAAATCCTCGAAACAGGTACTCGTTCCATTATGTGCAACGTATGAAATCTCATAGTCTCCCTCTTCCAGGAAGATTGTCCGGCTGCCTGCATGTTCGTAAAAATCAGCCAGCGTGGTAATTGTGCTGGTCTGCAGGTTTTTGAAGGTGACTGTAAAATCACAATGTTCTGAAGAAAGTATCAGGCCCATTACACTAACCTTCACATCTACGAACGGATCGCTAATGGTTTCCAGGTGAATGGTGTCCTTTAGTGTTACAGGGCTCAGGCTAACACCAAACGGTTGCTTTTGGTTGGGAAGAAGTTCTAATGATGACTGGTGTAACTCGTATTCATATATTGTTGATCCTCCTGTAGGGTAAATAATTTTTGTAAGCACCCCGGCTTTTGCATGAGCAGCAGAGGGCTCACGGTTAGCATTTCCATAAATGGCGAAATCACTGCCGCGTAAATAAGAGGCAATGGGCCTTCTATCAACTTTCCTTCGCGGCTCAAGTCCCGGGTTGTTGTTTTGACCGTTATAAAAACCCCAGTGGTCGCGGGCGTACGAAAAACGATGGGGCAAATATTCCTGGGAATAATACTCAAATGTATAGGGGAGCGACTCAGTCCTGTTCTCATTAAAAAACATAACACTGTCCAGCTTTAAACGCTTACAATTGTCCCCATCTGTTTGCCCGTCTATTAACGATATCTCCGCATATGCCCCCGAACAACTATTTGTCGATGTGATGGGAACCACCCCGTTGTTATCGAAATAGCTATACGAAAAGTCAACTGACCGTATCTTTTTTCGCTCTTTAATTTCGATTGTAGCCAGGAATTTTTCACCGGTTAAATCCCTTCGGGAAAGGTTGCCCGGTATAAACTCTATCGTATCAGTTTGGTTGTACGTAATGTACTTAAGGCGTTTTGCGTTCGTTTCGGTTATCGAATAACGGGGCCAAAAAATGGAACCGGAATTCTCAATAATGCGGGTAGAGTAAACTTCAGCAGTTTGGTTAAAACTATATGCCTCGTAATGAAAATAAATTGCTTCTGTGTTGTTATAGTTATGAACTGATGCCAGGTACCAGGATGATACATAATAGTTGTTGTCTGTGGAAGTTCCACCGGGTATGTACGAACGAGACTCTTCATGTTCGCTAAACCTGTAAACTATACCGCTGTCCGTAACCAGATCAAACGCTATAATCTTTCCAGCGTAGTCAAATTCAGGAATGATCTTATTATGCGTTAACGGTACCTGAACAACCTGTTTTTGTTTATTGATATAAAATGATCCGGATACTCCGTTCGCACTGTAGAAATATTTATCGGGCTCCCCATCTCTCATGCCGCTGGAAAAATCCAGAAAGGTGTCTTGGTTCTCACTTGTCGGAGGGGGAATTGCAGGTAAACTCAGGTAGCCAGTACTATACTTATCATCTGCCAGACCGTAAATGGTTCGCGATACTGCACCTGTTGCATTTAATGTCCATCCAATCCCTACCCATGAGGCAACTTGCTGGATATTAATTCCCCCCGAACCAGAGTAATTCAAAGCAATGGGGAAGTTCAACTCTTTTAGTTTAATGGTATGGATTGGAATAGAAACATTTACGGCCCCGGTATAGAGGCCTACATTGGTGTTTCCGTATTGCTGCATCGCACTGGCTGTGGGGGATGGCGGTATTACATTAACATAATTGTTTTGACCCACTACAGGCCAGGTCAATGCAGATAAAACAAATGTCAGAATCAAACCCCCAGGTTTCATGTAATTAGGTATTAGGTGCAGAGTATTTGCGTTGATTGCAAAGCAACTGGTGCAAGCATTCCAATGCAACATGGTTTTCTACGTATTTAAATACAGTCTTTCACATGTATCTAATAACCCTACTTTTCAAAATAATTACCCTTGGCTGATAAATACTGGTCAGGAGCTAATACACATTTAATTGATCCTGATCACCCTGTTTATTTATAAGGAACTTGCTATCAGTCAAATCTATACTTACTGTTAAATTAACAATTCCATTTACTGCTAAACTTTGTCACACCTCTCTGTGCTTCACCCTTTTTTAATTTTATCTCCATTTTCAATCCCCTGAACGATTTTATTACCACTTCAGGGATTTCTGATCTTTTTTTTGTATTTGGATTATTAGGACAATGACAGTATAACCATCATACCACGTCTGTTTTCATTTAAACAATCGGAAGTTTTAGAGCTTGACGATCGCACGCAATTACATAACGAGATAAGGCCGTTTAATGGCAACTATTCGGACCGCATTTGGGCCAATGAGCAGGCTCCAAATTACACCGTGCAACAAATAGCAACTGAAGCTAAACCAGAAATAACCACTCCCCTTGCCTTGGTGTTCGCGCGAAGGTTTATGCGCAAGCTCACCAACAACAATTTTGCAACTTTAACCTGTTATCAAAACATTCATCTTGCTTGTTGGAAGCAACGCACCTTGCTCACACACAACACCAGGGGCAAGGGCTTTTTAGATATGCTCCTTTTTGTTCTTTACAAGGTCGTACATCAGCTCGCGCGCGCGATGCAACTGGGCCTTAACAGTACCCAGCGGGGCTTCCAGTTCCTCTGCAATTTCCTCATAACTAAGTTCGTGGAAGTACCGAAGCCGAACTAATTTCTGGTATTTGCCGGGCAGCATGTTCACAAACACCTGAATGAGTTCTTCTTTCTGAGCTTTAATAGCTTCATCCTGCGGATTTAAGGTACCATCATCTTCCACATCAATACTTACAGCTTGCCCGTCATCATCGGTAAACGTATTTTGAATACTAAGCGTATTGATTTTCTTTTTGCGGATAAAATCGATGGTGTTGTTGGTGGCAATGCGAAACAACCAGGTGCTGAACGTAAAATCTTTTTTAAACCGGGCCAGGCTGCGAAATGCCTTGGAAAACGATTCCATTGTCAGATCTTCGGCATCATCTATGTTGCGAACCATTTTCAATATCATGTGATAAACCGGGCGCTTATACCGCTGCAATAGTTTGGCATAAGCTTTATCATCGCCCCCCACGGCCATGTCGATAAGCTTAAAATCTTCCAATGCTTTGGATGAAAACCGGTTTTCTTCTAATTCTTCCATCGTAATCGTTTGGCAACTAACGCCCGCAGGCCGGTTACAAGATAGTAAAACGTAAAAATAAAATCTAAAACCGGTATTTTCCATATTTCAAAAGCATCACCGGATTTACGGGCCAACATCCGGAACAAACCCATGAGAATCAATTCTCTTAATAAAAATACAGCGGCTATTACATAGAAGGGGCCGTGGCTAATGGCGGGCACCAACAGAAACCAACTGCCAAGCCACGAAAGCATAAACAACCCCAGAACAATCTTATCAGCCACTTTATAATATTTACCGGCTGCTAAATGCCTTCTTTTTTGATGCAGAAATTCTTTCCAGCTTTCGGATGGTTTCGAAAACACAAAACTTTGAGGTGATACGTGCGCCACAGTATTTTTCCGGTTGGCGTACTGATTCACAAATAGATCATCGTCTCCACCGGTAACGTGCTGATGCATCATAAATCCTTTGCCCGACAGGAACAGGGATTTTTTATATGATAAGTTACGCCCTACACCCATGTAGGGTTTACCGAGCCATGCAAAGCCAAGGTATTGAATGGCTGTTAGCAACGCCTCGAACCGGATAAAGGCATTTAACCATCCCGCTTTTTTCTGATAGGGAGAAAACCCTAACACGATTTCTGTTTCGGGCAAATAAGCCGCGGTAATGTTTTTTGCCCATTGTGTACTGGCTGGTCTGCAGTCGGCATCGGTAAACAAAAGATGCTCGTACCGGGCGGCTTTTATACCAAGTGTTAATGCAAACTTCTTTCCGTTAATGTGTTCTGGTTTAAATTGTACACGCACCATACGCAGGTTAGCATGTTGCCGGGTAAGCTCACGCAGGTAATCGTAGGTACCATCGTTACACCGGTCTTCTACCACAATAATTTCAAATTCAGGATGATCCTGTTGCAACAAGAGTGGCACCAGTTGGCGCAGATTCTGCTCTTCATCGTGTGCACACACAATAATTGATACGGGCTTTGGCTCGCTCTTTATCAGGGGTTTATTTCGCACAAATGACAGCGCCAACAAACACAGATACACAAGTTGCACCCCAATTACTGCCAGATAAAGTATTGTAATTACACTCAATGCGTTTTTTTTAGCGCGACAAAGATAAGGCTTCATCCATACCAGATACACGTTACTCCGATGCTTCCTAAAAAAATACAACCGGACTGCCTTATTTGCACGCCCAGCAACCTACGCCTAACTTGCGCCCGAAATGAAGTTTACTCTTTCTGCAACTAACCCAGATTCAAAAGCCCGGGCTGGCACATTAATTACCGATCATGGTGAGATACCTACACCCATATTCATGCCTGTGGGCACAGCCGGATCGGTAAAGGCGGTGCATCAGCGCGAACTCGAAAAGGACATAGACGCTAAAATCATTCTGGGCAATACTTACCACTTGTACCTGCGGCCCGGCCTTCCATTAATTGAGCAGGCCGAAGGGCTACATAAATTTATAGGATGGCAGCGACCCATGCTAACCGATAGTGGTGGTTATCAGGTGTATTCGTTAGGCGATAACCGAAAGATTACAGAAGAAGGTGTAATTTTCAAATCGCACATTGATGGCTCGCGCCATGTATTTACACCCGAAGGCGTAATGGATATTGAGCGCAGCATTGGTGCCGATATTATAATGGCATTTGATGAGTGTACTCCTTTTCCATGCGAATATGAGTATGCAAAAAAATCGATGGGGCTTACCCACCGATGGTTGCAACGGTGTATAAATCGCGTTAATGCCACCGAAGGAAAGTACGGTTACACGCAAGCACTATTTCCAATTGTACAGGGTAGTGTTTATAAAGATCTTCGCATTCAGTCGGCAGAATTTATTGCCAGTCAGCATCAGCCCGGTAATGCCATTGGTGGTTTATCCGTTGGCGAGCCTCATGAAATGATGTACGAAATGACCGATGTAGTGTGTTCCATTTTACCAGCCGACAAACCCCGGTACCTGATGGGCGTAGGCACACCTGAAAATATTCTGGAGTGTATTGCGCTGGGTATTGATATGTTTGATTGTGTAATGCCTACCCGCAATGCCCGCAATGGAATGTTATTTACTACGCAGGGAATCATTAACATCCGCAATGAAAAGTGGAAAGACGATCTTTCGCCCATTGATGCAGAACTGGGCGATTATGCCAGCACATTTTATTCGAAAGCATACCTACGCCATTTAATCATATCAAAAGAAATTTTAGGCGCACAAATTGCTTCTATCCACAATCTTGCGTTTTATCTTTGGTTAGTGAAACAGGCTCGGCAACAAATTCTGGCGGGGACTTTTAATGCCTGGAAAAACCGCATGGTAAAAATAGTGTCGCAGCGTTTGTAAATTCATTCTCGAGAAATGACTATCCTGGATCGGTATATCATAAAAAAAATCCTGGCCACGTTCTTCTACGTAGTACTTATACTGGTTGCAATCATTACCGTAATAGATGTAACCGAAAAAATAGACAAGTTTGTAACCAATAACCTAAACACAGCCAGCATACTTGGTTACTATGGCGACTTCATTCCCTGGATTGCCGGGCTAATAGCACCCATTACTGTTTTCATTACCATTGTTTATGTAACCTCGCGCATGGCTGCGCATACTGAAATAATAGCCATACTGAGCAGCGGAGTTAGTTTCAGAAGGTTATTGGTTCCTTATTTTATTGCAGCCTTTATTATTGCCTGCTTAAGTTTTTATTTAAACGGATGGGTTATTCCTAAATCGAACCGCGAGCGTATTGAGTTTGAGTTGCAGTATTTCAAAAAGAATAATATGACCAGCCGGTCGAACATTCATATGCAGATTGAACCAAACGTATATCTGTTTCTTCAAAACTTCAGCAGCCAATCAAATGTGGGGCACCAGTTTACACTTGAACGGTTTGACAGCAACAGGCTGGTAGAAAAATTAACAGCCGAAAATATTCAATGGGATACCACTAAACTTAAATGGAAACTGCGTTACTGGAAACACAAACAAGTAGACAGTATTTTCAGGATTCAGCCAGCCGGTGCAACTTTTAAACTGGCTTCGCGTGGAGATGAAATGGATACAACATTATCGGTTACTCCGGAAGATTTCGAAGCAACTGACAGGGGGTATGATGGTATGACTATTGACGAGCTAACCGAACACATTGACAAAATTCGCTTTCGCGGAAGCACAGGGGTTGAGGTTTACGAAACCGAAAGGCAGATCCGGTTCGCTATTCCGTTTACCATTTTTGTGCTTGTGTTTATGGGGGTGTTGGTATCGGCCCGTAAAAGCCGGGGCGGAACAGGTTTTCAGATTGCACTGGGGTTCTTACTCTCCTTTATTTTCATTTTGTTCTTTACGATGACACGCACCTTTGCCGAAACCGGTTCGCTTCCACCCCTTCTGGCCGCGTGGCTGCCCAACGGAGTATTTGTATTAATTTCGCTGGGTATGTATAAATACGTTCCGCGGTGATTACCACAACACGAGATTACATCCATCTTCACTTTCTTGTTTTTTTATGGGGCTTCACAGCCGTACTGGGCAAACTCATTTCCATTCCTTCTGTAGAGATGGTGTTTTACAGAACCCTTTTGGCTGCGGCCGGAATAGGCGTGGCGATGCTCTTATTAAAAAAAACGTTTTCCATTTCATCCACACTATTAACAAAGGTATTTGCCACCAGTATTATTGTGGCTATTCACTGGATCGCGTTTTTTGTATCCGGAAAAATTTCCAACCCTTCAACCAGTTTGGTTGGCTTTGCAACCTGCTCGTTTTGGGCTGCTATCCTCGAACCCATCATTAAAAGAAAAAAAAATTCAGCAATTGAAATTGGATTGGGCGCTGTGGTTTTGGTTGGGCTTGGTATTATACTAGCCTTTGATTTTAAACATCCATTAGGCTTATTGCTGGGCGTTATTTCTGGCTTAACCGCTGCCTGGTTCAGCATCATTAACGCTAAGCTGGTACATCAGGTAAACGCATACACAATTACCTTTTATGAAATGCTGGGGGCCTGTTTCCTGATTTTATTTTTTATGCCATTTTATGTAAGGCTTCCTGGGGTCGATCAGCTCAATATAATACCTACGCTAAGCGATTGGTTTTATATTTCCATTATGGCGTGGGCCTGTTCGGTATATGCTTTTACGGCCTCTATCAATCTTTCTAAACGCATTTCCGTTTTTATGATTCAACTGGCTTTGAATCTGGAACCGGTATATGGAATTGTACTGGCTCTTTTAGTATTTGGCCAACAGGAAGTAATGAACTGGCCGTTTTATCTGGGTACAACAATTGTGTTAAGTGCCGTTATTATTTACCCTATTCTTAAGAACAGGACTCAGACAAGGGCTGCCCAATAATCTACATCAGCAAACGTATGTTGAAGGTTAACCGGTGAATCAAAAATTCCAAAAACCGATGCACCAGAACCGCTCATGCTGGCATAGATTGCTCCATTAGCATAAAGCTTTTCCTTTAACTGTGCTATAACTGGAAATTTTTTAAACACCGACACTTCAAAGTCGTTAACCAGGGTATTGCGCCAGGTTTCCACGGGTGAATGCAAAACTGATTGTATACGTTGCTTTGGCCTGGCAGGAACAACACCAGCATACGCATCGGCTGTGGCCACATGCACATCAGGTTTTACCAACACCAGGTATTTGCCTTTCAAACTAACAGGTGCCTCTGAAAGTATTTCGCCCTTACCTTCGGCCAACATAGGTTGATCGTGCAAAAAGAAAGCACAATCACTTCCTAACCGGATGGCGTAAGACTTTAACTGCTCTTGCGAAAGATTTAATTCAAAAAGTGAATTGAGCATTCGCAACGTGAATGCAGCATCGGCCGAGCCACCACCCACACCCGCACCCATAGGTAATATTTTATGCAAATGAATTTTTACTGACGATACCTTAAAGTCATTTGCTATCAGGTTGTAAGCCTTCACACATAAATTATCATTCACATCACCGGCAACGGTTAAACCAGAAGTAGTGAAGGCAAATTCATTGGCCTTAATTACCTCCAGTATATCCGTACGAGGCACCGGGTAAAAACAGGTTTCGATGTTATGAAACCCATCCTTGCGCTTCTCCACCACATGAAGCCCAAGGTTAATTTTACAATGGGGGAAAGAGACCATTAATGACTAATGATTACTTGTTGTTTCTCCAACACTTTATTCTCAATTATTGATAGAACATAAAGACCATTCTTATAATTCTTGATCGGAATAATAACAGATTTATCAGCAAACGATTTTGCGGTAAAAACAACTTGACTGTTACTATCTGTTAGTGTAACTTCAATCATAGCCTCGTCATCTTTTGAATTAGAAGTTACAACCAACTCATCTGTTGCCGGATTAGGATAGGCCATCATCATAGCCTGATTACAGCCGGACGTTTTCTTGACTAGTTTAAAACTAAAAGCCTTGCTATTACCACATGTATTACTTGCTTGAGAAGAAATTGTAATTGTTGATGGACTACTTGGCATGATAAAATCAAGTAGGTTATGACCCTCAATATGGGAAATGCCGGAAGGTACAGTCCAATCTGCAATGGTATTAGTCCCCATTGGGGTTACATTCAAAAAATTTGGCCCTTGACAAACGGGATAATTTACATAGTACGGGTTTGTGTTAACTGTCGGAATTGTAAGGGATGGAACACCGACCCAAAAAGTTGAAATTGATTGATGCGATCCTCCACAGGCATTGACATTCACTGTCAGTGTCCCTGATCCATTTGTAATGCCATTTGCAGCCGCCAATGGCAATACCACAATATTACCAGATGAGGAAAAGCTTCCAGAACTATTTGTAAACAAATTAGCTGGCGATGCCTGCCAGGTTACTGACGATCCTAAGGGCACATTATTCAAAATTACGTTGGCCCCACTAGAGCAAACTTCGGGTGGGGCACCAATTGAAGGCACAATCGATGTTCCCACACATAACAAATTACAGGATGACTGCTCTGGATTACCCTCTAATTCGGCCATTAGCCAATTACCGTTGTTGAGCATAAACTGAATGTGATTTTCGCTTATTAATGGATTAGTGAAGAAATTCTGAAAGGGGGAATTCTTTGGTGCTAAAGGGGGAGTCACTATAGAGTAAGCTCGTGCTATATCTGTTGCAATTATTGGTTGTGTACCACTACCTATATCCAGACTACTGAACATTGGGATAAAACTAAATCGAGTTTCTAATAAATAATCATCCATGTTAGCCGGCAGCGTAATAAACCGTTCAATATCATAAACTCCGCCTGCAGCATTATCGAGAGCCAACATCGTGCTTGTGGCATTTACCGTCTTTTGATTAATCAATTGTTCCTCAACGTTGATTAAACCAAGCACATTCTTTTTGATATAAATTTTTCCGTTATAAACCTGCTGTGCTTGCTGATTTGGGAGTGCTCTTAAATTAAATTCTGCCTTAATATCTGTGTTTGAAGATAAGAATGAAGTTAAAGTACGAATGGGATTTAATGAAAAGGCATTCAAAACTGTAAATACTATGTTTGTTGTAAACCATGGTAAATCTATTTTTTCATTAACATTTACCAAATTAGCATTTGGTGCAAAACCTAAAGGCGTTCCGCATTCAGATCCATTGGATATAGCAATAATACGAATGCCGCCTTGAGTAGGGTAACCCATACTGGTGTACTCGGTTGTAAAAGAAGTGCGCAAAGAGTTGGTTGTGTTTGAAACCCCGCTTCCTGTACCGCTTAACTGGTAAATAAGCATTTGCTGTGCTGCGGGCGACTGCAACAAATCCATACCATCATTTAAGGCAGGTACAATATCCTTAATGTCCACAACATTAATGGTAAAGAGGCTTAGAAACACGGGCCACCCGATGGACTCGCCCACTAAATGGCGCACAAAAGCCTGGTAGGCTAATGGCACATTGGCGCCCTGCTGCGGGGCATCGTGGCTGATGTACAGCTTGGTATCATGCACGCGGCTGGTTTGCTCCATGTGGCGCAGGGCATAGCGCGCCACCAAGCCGCCCATGCTCATGCCCAGCACCACGTTTTTTTCGGTGCCTGTTTTATTATTGTTCACCCACTCAACCACCGCTTCCACCATCTGGGCATTACGCTGTATAAAATCTGTACCATTCAGGTAGTTGATGAACACCAAATCATAACCCTCGTCTTCAATGGCTTGGTTGAGGGTAAGCCCTGTTGCTTCATTAATAATTCGATTAATCCCCCCACTGTTTTCATCTTCAATCAAATCATTGTAATCAAAACTACCAAACGGGTCAAATCCCTCCACCACAATCAAGGGCTTGTCAAGCACTCCATCGGTACCTGCAGTTTCTATGGTTACGTGCCCGGTAGCCGTTGCACCTTGCCAGGCCGCTCCGGTTATTAACTGCGTGGAAGTATCAGAACTTTTAAACCGGTATTGCGCCAATGGCGGAGTATAATCCACGTACAGTCTGGCATGGCTATACAGTGTAGGGCCGCCACTATACACAAATTTTACTTTCATTTCTTTCTCCCCTCCTGAAGTATAGGAAACATTTTTTACAGTGTTAAGCGAAACTGCCTGGTAGCCCTGCCCGTTGCCAAAATCTATTTCTACTGTATTTAGCGTAAAGCCCGTGTTAGTATAGATCATGTTGCTTTGCAGCTTAAAATCAAACACGTTGATATTCCATAGGCGCCACAGCGAAAGCGGTTTTGGTATCGTACGGGTTGCGCCCGCTTACATCGTAAATCCGGTCGTTGCTTACGGTTACATCGCCATTGGTGTAGGCGTTGGCCTTGTATTGCTGGTAAGGGTAATACAAAGCAGCCAGCAGCACTACACCGGGGCTGGCATTTTGCTGGGTCTTTAAATTTGCAAAAGTACTAGTAGGCGAAGCCATAGCCGTTGCGACTGTGCCAACACGCATTGAGTATAAGGAGCTGTACAGCGATTGCCACTGGGTAACATCTACCCGGTTACTGTCACTCAACACCCCGTTGTATGCTTCCAGGCTGGTGAGCTTTATGCCATACTCTTTTAAATAACCCGTGGTTACTTTGCTTTTATCAATATTGCCAAAGATGTGGTTCATCCGGTTTGCATAGTTGTTGCTTTGTGAGTTTGCAACCATACATGAGCACAGAACCAATAAACAAACAATGATGTATTTCATAATATAAAAATTTATGCTGTTCTTAATTGAAAAATCATGGAGTGTATTGTACGTCAAAACGGCCATCTGTAATTCTAACCGTATCACAATTTGCGGTTACAGTGGAAAACTCAAATGTGCCGGAAATAATATAATTGATGCGGTCAATCTTGGAAAAACGAATGTATCCTTCGTATGTATTTTCCAATTCGTAATAACAACCTTCATAAAAATTATAATACATTGCTGCTTTAGTAATATCATACGATACAAACTCTTCTAGTTGAGAGTATGGTGGGAAGATAGTTATATCTAAGTCTTTGTCTGAATTTTTCACCCCCCCCCCCAATTGCAAATTATCTTGTTGATAAATTGCAGTAATATTCATCGTATTCCTTACTACAATGGCCTCTCCATTTACCAGATAGCCAAACGTATTTTTGCCCTCTTGCGTAATGGGCGGGAGTTTTTCAAGCTCGGTTTTGGGTTCGTTGTTAGATATGAGTTCGCACGAACAAAGCCCACCAAAGGAGACTAAGAGCAGAAAGCTTATCAGTGTTTTCATAACGATTTTTTTCGTAGAGCTAGGCAGTAGTATATTTAAATATACCGATTTTGCGATTTAGACAAACGCTAAATAGTTTACTAAATTTTCGTTAATTCAAGATTAATGCAAACATCAATCTCTTAGTGCCTGAATACCGATTAATACTACTTTTTTAAAAAAAGTCCAATAACAGAAACTCTCTTAATTTAGTATTTTAAGAATGGGTAACTGAACAAGAAATTAGACTTGATTCATTCTGCCTTCAAGAAACTGCTATATTACTTCGATAATCTTTCTATCAGATTATTCGTAATACCCGATGAAGAGAAACCTCCATCGTGCATCAGGTTTTGCATGGTAACCATGCGCGTATAATCCGAGAACATAACGGCAATGTAGTTGGCGCAATCTTCTGCGGAAGCGTTACCTAAGGGCGACATCATTTCGGCAAAATCAAAAAACACATCGAAGCCGGAGATACCCGTACCCGCGGTAGTTTTAGTAGGCGATTGTGAAATGGTGTTTACCCGCACCTTCTTTTTTGTTCCATACCGCTGGCCGTAACTGCGGGCAATAGATTCCAGCATAGCCTTGGCTTGTGCCATATCGGTATAATCGGGGTACGCACGCTGTGCTGCAATATAACTCAACCCCACTACCGAAGCCCATTCGTTAAGTGCATCTAATTTTTCTGAAGCCTGTAATACTTTATGAAATGACAAGGCAGAAATATCTAATGTTTTCAGATACCACTCATAATTCATATCGCCATACTCTTTGCCTTTGCGAATGTTGGGGCTCATACCAATGGAATGAAGAACAAAATCCAATTTACCGCCCAGTACTTCCATCGACTTGGTAAACAGGTTATTCAGATCAGTTTCGGAGGTGGCATCGGCCGCAATAACCTGTGCGTTGCAGGCTTCTGCAAGTTTATTGATGGTACCCAACCGCATGGCGATGGGGGCATTTGTCAGTGTAAACTCTCCTCCTTCTTCTTTTACTCTCAATGCTGTTTTCCAGGCTATGGAGTTTTCGTCTAACGCACCGAATATAATTCCCTTTTTTCCTTTAAGCAGATTGGCCATGTGAGGTATGGTTTAAAAGTTTGGCAATATTACAAATTTCCTGTGCATTGAGCCTAACGGCCGGGCGTAAACCCAGCCCCCATTTACTATAGTAAAGTCTCATAAGGCTAGATTACCGGCCTCATACCATAACAAATTTGTATAGATGTAGGATTTTCCTGCATTGTGGAGTTTATTATTCAATTAAAAGTTAGAATTTAGCCCGTTAACCAAAGGCCGGTGTTTACTACGCTGCTATTCATATTGCCCTTTCTTGTACTCTATACCGTAATGGTTGTATATGCCGAGCGTAAAATCTCCGCTTTTATGCAGGATCGGTTGGGGCCTATGGAGGTTGGGTATTATGGAATACTGCAAACTGTTGCTGATCTGCTTAAGCTTCTTCAAAAGGAAGACCTTGTTCCGGCACAAGCCAATAAATTTCTTTTTAAAGTTGCACCACTGCTCATCTTTATACCTATCCTTTTGGGGTTTAGTGTACTACCCCTTTCGGCTGGCTGGAGTTTTGGTTTTTCAACTGCCTTGTTTTTCCTGTTGGCCATTATTTCGTTAGATGTAATTGGCATTGTAATAGCCGGTTGGGCCTCTAACAATAAATATAGTATGCTGGGCACCATGCGTTCGGTTGCACAAATTATTTCTTACGAAGTTCCACTTAGTATAGCGGTACTTTGCGTGGGTGTGTTTGCCCAATCGCTCGATCTGCAGGAAATCTCATTTCAACAAGGGGTGCTAAGGAATGAAACCCCGGTTCCGTTATTTGGCATTAAGGGATTACCCGATGTGGCTGGTATAGGCGGGGTGCTTGCCTGGAATGTGTTTCGCATGCCTATATTATTTATTGTGTGGATTGTGTTCTTCATTGCTTCATTAGCAGAAAGCAACCGTGCCCCTTTTGATTTGCCCGAAGCCGAATCTGAATTAGTGGCAGGATATCAAACCGAATATTCAGGATTTCGCTGGGCCATAATTATGCTGGCCGAATATGCCATGATGCTACTGGTAAGTTTTGTTGGTGTTATTCTGTTTTGGGGAAGTTGGAATACCCCCTTACCTAATATTGGTTCTTTGCGGCTGGCCGATTGGACAACCGGACAACCCGGGGCCCTTTCTATTCATCTTTGGGGAATCTTTTGGCTGGTTTGTAAAACCTTTACTATGGTAGCCATTCAGATTTGGATCCGGTGGACTTACCCCCGTATTCGGATCGATCAATTAACTTCTTTAAGTTGGAAATTTCTAACCCCTATTTCTTTTGTATTACTTTTAATCTGTGCACTTTGGAAACTTGGGTTGATGTGAACTTATGAGGAGCCGTTTCGCCATACTGCTAACGTTAATTTGCCTGTCGGTTGCACCTGCAGTTGCTCAGAATATGGATAGTTTGGAAACTGTATTGCGAAGTACTACAAGCGATTCGATCCGGTTCACACTATTGATCGACCTGTCGAAAAAATTCCAGTACAAGAATTTTAATGCTGCCAAACAATTTTCTGAGAGAGCTCTTACGATTGCCGAAAAAAAGAACTGGCCGTGGGCTAAAGTAGCCGTCTTCTCGCAAGAGGGATTTCTGGCCACCTTAAGTGGAGACTATACCCGAGCCATAAAATTCGATAATCAAAATCTGCAGCTTGTAATTGCCCAACAGGATAGCGCCTCCATTTCAGAAACACTCAATTTTTTAGGGAACGATTACAGCGATCTGGGTAAATATGATGAAGCTTACTATTACTTTACCCAATCATACCGTGTAGCACGGGCCATTAATGATTCATTAAAAATGACTGTTGCTATCTATAACATTGGCACTGTGTTAACCGAGATGGGGCAATACGATCTTGCGTTAGATCATTTTTCAGTTGCCACCAAATTGAGTGAAGCTATTGACGATTTAGATGGTTTGCCGCATAATCAGGATGCCGTAGGAGATGTTTTTTTACGAAAAAAAGATTTTGATAAAGCAGAAGAAAATCTTCTTAAAGCACTAAAGAATACCAAGGCCAGAAACATTACGGTGCTGGAGCCACGCATACGTAAAAACCTGGCCCGCCTGTACTTTGCAACAAACAAATTTGAGCAAGCCTTTGCCAGTTACGATACGGCAATACAGATTTACCGAAGCACCGGAAATGCCTTTGGCGAAGCAGGGGTTAACCTGGGTATTAGCGAAATTCTAATTGAACAAGGGCAGTTTGACGAAGCCCGGGAAAAAATTGAAAGCAGCCTGGCAACCGCTACCGGTTTCAATGCCGATAAAATGAGCATTGATTGTTATAAGTTACTCTCCAGCCTTGCTGAGCGAAAAGGCGATTTTAAAGCTGCACTTGCCTATCATAAGAATTACAAGCAGATGGAAGACTCTCTATTCAGTCAGGATATGCTTGAGAAAATTTTTCATGATCAATTACGCTTTCGAACAGAAGTAAAAGATCTTGAGATTGCCACCCTAAGCAAGGCAAAATCCGATCAGCAAGAGGAATTAAAACGCGAAGAATTTTTAAGAAATATTCTGGTAGTAGTTGTAGCGCTTACCATTATTCTTTTGTTTACAGTTTACCGCAGTGGTCAACGCAGAATCCGGATCAATAAGCTTTTAATAGAGCACCAGGAAGAAATAAAGAAACGTAAAGACGAACTTGAACAATTAAACCAGGTAAAGGACAAATTTTTCTCCATCATTTCGCACGATTTACGCTCGCCTATAAATGCCCTTTCGGGGATATTAAACCTGATGGAAGGCGACCACATTACACGCGAAGAATTTTCTATGTTAACCAAAGAACTTCGCACGCAATTCAATCATACCCGCACCCTAATCAATAATCTGTTAGATTGGGCTTTGTTGCAAATGGACAAACTCAAAATAACCCCTGAAAAAATTGAGTTATCATCCTTAGTAAACGAAAATTTTAACTTGTTGGCTTCTATGCACCTGAAGGATATGAAGCTGGTTAACCAGGTTGCAGCCAATACTTATGCCTGGGGAGACCTGAATATGCTTAACCTCATTTTACGAAACCTGATACTTAACGCCATTAAATTTTCAAAGTCAGGCGGCAGCATCGAAATTTCGGCCACTGAAAAAGAAGGATGGATTACCCTGGGTGTACGCGACTATGGTATTGGCATACAACCTGAGGTGCAGCGTATTTTGTTTGAAAAAACAATGGGTTACAGTACACCGGGTACAGCCAATGAAAAAGGCACAGGGTTGGGCCTTATTCTTTGCAAAGAATTTGTAGAGAAAAACGGTGGTACTATCTGGCTGGAAAGTACACCGGGCAAAGGCAGTACTTTTTATTTTACACTCCGCAAAGCATAGCCCGGAATAAACATTTTACTCCTATTTTTGCTACCAGAGGTGAGGATGTGGCATTACACTCGCGCCTGTACAGAATATGTCAAAAAAACAGACGTATTGGAGCAACGTTATCTCGGCCATTAAAACGCTGACCCACGGCCTTGTGTTAACCTTCAGGCATATTACGCAAGCCCGAAAAAGCAGTAAATCGTTTGCTATTACCCAACCCGGATATTTTGATGCCCAACAAGGTATTGCTACTGTTCAGTATCCATTCGAAACAATACCCGTACCGGATAACGGCCGCTACAAACTTCATAATGAAATTGACGACTGTATTGTTTGCGATAAATGTGCCAAGGTTTGTCCGGTTGATTGTATTACGATAGAACCAATCCGATCGCCCGAAGAATTTGGCAAAACATCTGACGGTACATCGAAACGAATTTATGCTGCCGTGTTTGATATTGATATGGCCAAATGTTGCTTCTGCGGTTTATGTACCACAGTATGCCCCACCGAGTGTCTTACTATGACAAAAGAATACGACTTCTCAACGTTTGATATTACCACCCATAATTTCGGCTTTGGAAATATGACGGTGGAAGAAATTGAACAACGCAAAACCGTATGGGCCAATCATCAGCAAAGCAAAACACAAACTACAGATACAACAACTATCCAACCCAAACCCGTAGTTGCCATAAAACCAAAATTCAAACCCCCTTCACCCTCGCAACCTAATTCTTAATGGAACAAATGGTACTGTACATACTAGCCGGAGTTGCAGCTGCCAGTGCAATAGCCATACTATTTGTACGCCAGGTTTTTTATGCCGCCTTACTGTTATTGGCATGCTTACTTGCGTTGGCGGGAATCTACGGTATTCTGCAAGCTGGTATTTTAGCTATTACCCAAATTCTGATTTATGCGGGTGGAGTACTGGTATTGATTGTATTTGCCATTGTTGTTACCAATCGAATTGAAGGCAAGCCCTTACAGGTTGAGTCGCACCATCGGCTGATTGGCTTTATTATTTCGGCCATACTGGCGAAACTGCTGCTATACGGATATCTGCAATCTGATTTTATTAACACGAACCCATCGGCTAAAGAAATAAAATCGTTTGGCTTTGCCCTGTTTACAGAATATGCTGCTCCTTTTGAAATAGGTGGCGTATTATTGTTAGTGTGCCTGATTGGGGCAGCCCTTACTGCCTCCTCATTTAAAAAATCTTCGCATGAATAATACCGATTTTATATTCTATCTCGGTGTATTGTTATTCTGTTGCGGACTGATGATCATATTCACCAAGAAAAATGCACTACTGATTTTGATGGGAATTGAGTTAATGTTGAATGCCGCAAACCTCAATCTTGTTTTGTTTAATAGTCAACAATCTGGCGCTGAAGGTCAACTTTTTGGTTTGTTTGTAATTCTGATTGCCGTGTGCGAAGCAGCAGTAGGTATTGCTATCATTTTACGTGTTTATCATTACTATAAATCGGCCGTGCCCGATCAGATAAATGATTTAAAAGAACATGGGTAACTCTATTACCATATTGTTTGTTACCTTATTGATTCCGATCGTATCGGCAGGTATTGCCTTTTCTATACAGAAAAAATATAGTTGGCTTAGCCCCATCATTGGTGCAATACTTACCTTATCTGCTGCTATTATTGTTTTGTTTCCACTTTTCTCCGACACACAATTAATCACACAGTATTCCATACCCTGGTTATCAATTGGCGATACCACTGTAAGCATTGGTATTTTATCAACCCCGGTTACCCGCCTTATGGCAGCCGTAGTGCTTTTTGTTTCGGCTATGGTTCACATTTTTTCTATTGGCTATATGGCTAACGACAAAAATACTGATCGCTATTTCGGATTTCTTGGATTGTTTACGTTTGCCATGCTGGGCCTTGTGTATAGTACCAACTTGCTAATTACCTTTTGCTTTTGGGAACTAATTGGCTTTTGCTCATACCGCCTTATTGCACATCTGCAAGAAAAACCAGCAGCAGCCCGGGCTGCCACCAAGGCATTTCTTTTAACTAAAACCGGTGATATTGGTTTTCTTATTGGTGTATTGATATTGTGGACTCAAAACGGAACATTAGAACTCTCTACTATTACCGCTACCGGAATCTGGAGTACGGTGGCTGGTGTTTGTATTCTGCTGGGTGTGGTAGGTAAGTCGGCCCAGTTTCCTTTATTCAATTGGTTGCCCGATGCCATGCAAGGTCCAACACCTGTATCGGCCTTGATTCATGCGGCCACCCTGGTTGCCGCAGGTATTTTTATTTTGGTACAACTTGTTCCGGTATTTACACCAACCACATTGTGGATAATGACAGGTATCGGTATTGTATCTGCCTTGATGGGAGCAATAGGCGCCTGGTTAGCTACCGATATTAAAAAAATTCTGGCCTACTCCACCATCTCTCAACTTGGATTTATGGTTTTGGCTTTGGGCCTGGGTGAAGTTACAGGAGCATTCACTCATTTACTGCATCATGCTTTATTTAAAGCCGGTTTATTTCTGGCGGCTGGCTCTATCATTCATGCTATGCATCAGGCAACCTTTCAAGCCGAAATTAACGTTCAGGATATTCGAAACCTCGGTGGTTTACGCAAGCAAATGCCCTTTACATTTATTGGGTTTGCTATTTGTGCAGCAGCACTTGCAGGCATTCCCGGCACATCGGGCTACCTTTCAAAAGAAATGATATTAACCGCAGTACACCAGAAAAATATTTGGTGGATAGAGTTTGCTGTGTGGGTAATTGTTTTTACTACACCGCTCTATATTTTCAGGTTGTTTTGGTTTGCGTTTCTAAAACCAGTTATACGCACATTCTCCGTGCAGGAAGCCCCGTGGATTATGCGTTTGCCTGTACTCTTAATAGCAGCAGGTTCCATTACCTTTTTATTTCAGAACGGACACCCTGCCTCATTTGCCACCCAAATTCTACATACTGCGTTCGAAGTACCACCAAGTATTATTATTATTTCAGCAGTAGTTACAGGTATATCCCTTCTTACTGCCTGGCTAAGCAGAAATCTTAGCGCACGCACCTCTGATTATATCATTCAGAGATTCCTGGACTATGTTAATCTGCAAATTGCTCGGTTAGTTGCTTTTATTGCAGAGTTAACTACCCTTTTCGATAAAAAGTGGATTGACCGGTCTATTCATGCAGTAGCATACAGCAAAATAACACTGGCGCATATATCGGGCTGGGCCGATCGTAATGTGGTAGATGGTTCCGTACAGGGTGTACTATGGATTACACGTGGCCTGGGTAACGCTACCCGTTCGGTTGTAAATGGAAAAATTCAAAGCTACTTACTGTGGGCTATGGCTGGCTTACTTATTTTTATACTCTGGATGTTTTACTGATGCCTTATCTTTCGCTATTAATTTTTATTCCCATAGTAACCGCACTGGTAGCATTACTTATTCCAGGCCGGTACACCCGTGTATTTTCATGGTTAACACTCGGGGTTAACATGCTTCAGGCAATCATTTTTGTAATAATGGGCTTTACTGCTAACGGGGGTTTGCAGTTGTTGGAAAAGCATTCCTGGATATCGGTTTCGTTAAGCAACTGGGGCCACCTGCAGGCCGATTACCTGGTAGCCGTAGATGGATTAAGTTACCCGTTAGTGGGGTTAAGTGTCGTAATCATGCTAATTGCTACATTCTCTTCATGGTCTATATCAAAAAGCCGGAAAGGATATTTTATTCTCCTGTTAGTTCTGAATGGCGCCATTATTGGCAGCTTCTGCGCATTGGATTTTTTGTTGTTCTATGTTTTTTTCGAATTCATGCTGCTGCCTATGTTTTTCCTTATCGGGATTTGGGGCGGGCCAAAACGCGAATATGCTTCAATCAAATTCTTTCTTTACACCTTATTGGGATCAATCTTAATATTGATTGTTATGATTGGCCTTTACCTTTCTGTACAATCACCGGAAAGTTCAGATAAGCTGGTTCATACTTTTAATGTATTGCACATGCAAAACCCGGAAAACTTCATACCGGGGTCGTGGTTCGATGCAGCCTCATCAGGATCGTGGCGCTTATGGGCATTTATACTTTTGTTTATCGGATTTGCCATTAAGTTACCAGCCGTTCCGTTTCATACCTGGTTACCCGATGCACACGTAGAGGCGCCAACTGCCATATCCGTTATTCTGGCCGCCCTTCTTCTAAAAATAGGTGGGTATGGAATTCTAAGATTTGTTTATCCCATATTTCCAGATGGAGCCATTTACTTTAGCGATTGGGTGGCTGGTGTAGGAGTTGTTTCAATCTTATATGGTGCTCTCAACGCATTAGCCAGTAAAGATCTGAAACGCCTTATCGCTTACTCATCTGTTTCGCACATGGGGTTTGTGTTGTTGGGTATTGCATCTGCCACTACAGAAGGTATTGCCGGTGCGGTTTACCAAATGGTAAGCCATGGTATTATATCAGCCATGTTGTTCCTAATTGCCGGAGTGTTATACGATCGCACACAAGATCGCATGATTGAAAACTATTCCGGATTGGCTTCGCAAATGAAACACTATACTGCATTTGTGCTCATTGCCTTTTTTGCTTCACTCGGGTTGCCCGGATTCGCTGGCTTTATTGGCGAAGTATTGATTTTCTTTGGAGCGTTTCAATCGCACACGTATAACAACCTTATTCCCTTGTGGATGCCCGTTGTAGCTACGGTGGGGTTGTTATTAGGTGCTGCTTACTTCTTATGGACTATTCAACGCATGTTCTTCGGTCCGTTTTCAATAAAAGCCAATCATGCAGAACTTAATGACCTTACTGCGCGCGAGTATGCCATGCTTTTACCATTGGCTATTTTAGCGCTGTTGTTTGGAATCCTTCCTCAAATTCTGCTCAACTACATCAATCCGTTTGCCGAAACCTTTACAGGCATGTGGTTTTCGTTAGGGATAAATCAAAATCCATAACCACATGCACGAATCTGATTCTATCACTTCCATAACCACATCTCTCGGGTTTGTTGTGCCTGAAGTTATTCTGGTAGTTTCAATGTGCATTGCGTTGCTGATGGGGTTATTCTTGAAAAAGAACAAGTCAATTGCATTAGCCTTGTTTACAGTTTGTGTATTCGTTGTAACAATTGGTTTTCTGCTTTTTAACTGGCCTCATAAACCTGAGCTTCTTTTCGCAGGCATGTTACGTTCAGACGATTTCTCCGCCTTCTTCCGGTTACTCTTTTTAACAGGTGGGCTGTTTACCCTTTTTATTTCTCTGCAAAGGGAAAGTGCAACTGAGTATGTAATATTAATTCAGGCTATTGTAGTGGGCGCTTGTCTGCTCTCTATGAGCATGCATTTTGCAAGTGTACTGGTATCGCTGGAGCTGGTTTCACTCAGTTCGTATGTATTGGCTGGCTTTGCTTTCAATAAATCAAGCTCGGAGGGAAGCATGAAATACTTCTTATTGGGTTCAGTAGCTACAGCCTGCCTGGTGTATGGTGCCTCGCTTATCTATGGTTTAACCGGTACCTTAAATTTTTCTTCGCAGCAATTTGCCGACACGCTTATGCAATCGCAGTCGGGTTTAATTTTAATAGCTGCATTTCTTATTCTGGCAGCCGTGCTCTTTAAAATTACCGCTGTACCATTTCACCTTTGGGCACCCGATGTATATCAAAGCGCACCCACCCCGGTGGTAGCATTTCTTTCGGTGGTACCTAAACTGGCTGGTGTTGCTCTCTTTATAAAAATAGCACTGGCTTTTAACTTGTTTGGGCAGGCTTTTATCGATTGGAGAATAGTAATTGCCGGTATTTCTGTTGTATCGATCATATTTGGTAATCTGTCTGCCTTGGCTCAAACCAATCCTAAACGCATGCTGGCCTATTCTTCTATCGCGCAAGCTGGATTTTTATTAGCCGGTATAGCCTCGCTTGATCTGGCCGGAATTCATGCCACCCTGTATTATGCCGCAATATTCCTGCTTATGAATCTGCTTACTTTTGCGGCACTCCACCTTTTTGAAAAATGGAAACCTTTGCTGGCAATGGCCGATTTTGCAGGCCTGGGCCGAGTGGCATTTATTCCCTCGCTGGCATTGGTAATTGGACTGATGGCCCTTACCGGGTTACCCCCAACCGCAGGATTTATGGCAAAATTCTTTGTGTTTAGTGCGTTATGGGGTGCCTGGATTAATAGCGGAATAACCCTTTTGCTAGTACTTTTTATTGCAGGCTTATTGAATACCGTAATCGCCCTGTACTTCTACCTTAAAATCCCCTATTACCTTTTTCTGAAAGAAACCCCACCGGGCACAGTCTCCATAAAAATTTCTATTACAGGCAATCTTTTATTGATCATATTGGTTGTAGCTATTATCTGGCTCTTCATCAACCCCGGGTTGTTGATGGGTTGGATAAATCGGATTACTTTTGTGCTGTAAAAACAACCGGATTGGGCTTACCCCCAAAGACCGCTTTAGACAGGAAACCCGAAAAAGCTAATTATGAGCGATTCCATCCTTCACGAATGCGGCATTGCCCTCATTCGATTGCGCAAGCCTCTTTCCTACTACATCGATAAGTACGGCCCTACGTATGCTATCAACAAGATGTACATCTTAATGGAAAAACAGCATAACCGTGGGCAGGATGGAGCTGGCATTGCAAATATTAAGATTGATCATGAACCCGGCTACCGTTTCTTTAGCCGGTATCGCTCTGTTAAAACCCAACCCGTAGCACACCTTTTTAAAAAGATTGGTAAAAAATACAAGAAGGCGCAAAAAGAGGGCAAAGAGAAATACAAAGACGCACGCTGGCTAAAACAAAACGTTGCCTTTAGTGGCGAGTTATGGTTGGGGCACCTTCGTTACGGTACACACGGGCTTAATAGCATTGAAAACGTGCATCCGTTTTTACGCCAGAACAGCTGGCGCAGCCGTAACCTGGTTATGGCCGGCAATTTTAACATGACCAATGTAGACGAACTCTTTAATGTATTGGTCGAGTTAGGGCAGCATCCAAAAGATAAAGTAGATACTGTAACGGTGATGGAAAAGATCGGTCACTTTCTTGATCTTGAAGTTCAATCGCTCTTTGAAAAATATAAAGATGAGTTCTCCAATAAAGAAGTATCGGAAATTATTGAGAAAGAACTGGATCTTTTGCGTGTACTGAAGCGAGCCTGTAAAGATTTTGATGGAGGGTATACGATGGCTGGGCTTACCGGTTCAGGTTCTGCCTTTGTAGTGCGCGATCCTTCGGGTATTCGTCCGGCTTATTATTATGCCGATGATGAGGTGGTGGTTGTAGCTTCAGAAAAACCGGCTATTAAAACTGCTTTCAATATCAATTACTCGCAGATAAAAGAAATTAGACCCGGCCATGCGCTGATCATTGATAAAGATGGTGAGTTTCAGCATCAGGAAATTATAAAGCCTTTGTCAAAAACTTCGTGTAGCTTCGAGCGCATCTACTTCTCGCGCGGTACCGATCCGGAAATTTATCAGGAGCGTAAGCAATTGGGTAAACTGTTAGTACCTCAGGTACTCAAGGCAATTAATTTCGATTTAAAGAATACCATATTCTCGTACATTCCCAACACAGCCGAAACAGCATTTATGGGTATGATGGCTGGCATTGAAGATTACCTCATCGCCAAACAAAAAGATATCATCATCGATTCGAAACCTACTGTAGATTCGTTAGATGATTTACTCTCTTTTAGGCCACGTACAGAAAAAATTGTAATTAAAGATGTAAAGTTGCGCACCTTTATTACCGATGATTCGCATCGCGATGATATGGTGGCGCACGTGTACGATACTACGTACGAGGTGGTAAATAAAGGCAAGGATACTTTAGTGATAATTGACGACTCGATTGTGCGGGGCACCACCTTAGAAAAAAGCATTTTAAAAATGCTGGATCGCTTACAACCTAAAAAGATTGTGGTAATTTCATCTGCTCCGCAGATCCGTTTCCCCGATTGCTATGGCATTGACATGAGTAAGATGGGTGAGTTTGTCGCATTTCGGGCGGTAATTCAATTGCTGAAAGAACAAGGCAAAGATTACTTACTGGGCGAAGTGTATGAACAATGTCAACAAGCCTGGCAAAATGGTGAACCGATAAACCACGTAAAGAAATTGTACGAGCAATTTACCTACGAAGAGATTTCAGAAAAGATAACAGACATTGTGCGCCCGGCCGATATGAAAGCCGAACTGCAGGTTATCTTCCAAACGGTAGAAAATTTGCATAAAGCCATACCCGGCCACAGTGGCGATTGGTATTTTACCGGCAACTACCCCACACCGGGTGGTATGCGCGTAGTAAACCGCTCGTATCTGAATTATATGGATGGGAAGTTGGTTAGGGCTTACTGATGGCCCGCTACGCTAAGCAAGAACATTTAAACAATGCGGGTTTTGCAATACAATGTCGCTTAGTTAAGATATCGAGGCTGTCTCAAAAGTCGTTCTGCATCGCGGATTTGTTCCGCGATCTCGATTTCGTGGTACTAAACGAGATTCCGGCACAAGGCCGGAATGACATTCCAATCTCAATTTGACTTTTGAGACAGCCTCTTTCGATAACTATAGGATTGCTTTCTACAATCATATCAGGCTTTCAGGCTTTCACCAACCCGATTTTGAAAATTGTTGCCATTTGCTATTACAAATAATAAATGGTTTGGGGTATCTGGATGGAAGTTGGTTTGGAGTCACCCGTTCCATCCCAGTCAGGGCAGTCTTCACTTGCGAAGTGCCTATGCAACCTAAGGTTCTATGGCAAATAGAAATCAAACACAATATCGTTCATACACTTAAAATGCCCTTTAGGACAAGCCGCATAACCAATTTTTGAACAAGGTCTGCACGGTACTTTTTTATTCTCTAACACAGTAAACTTAGTACGATACGGATACATGCCAAACTCGGGAATGGTATTGCCCCAAATGGAAAACACTTCTTTCTTTAATGCTGCAGCAATGTGCATTAGCCCGGTATCGTGCGCAAACACATACTGTGCATTTTTAACTATACTGGCCGATTGATTGATGTTAAATTTACCACACGCGTTAAAAATTGTTGTCTTCTTTCCAAGTTCTGCTAATCCTGTTTCATATTCGCTTTGCTCCGGTTTTTGAAAAAACTCGTGTATTTTTTCCGCTATTTCAAAATCCTCCTTTCCGCCCAACAACACAATCGGTTTGTTTATCTTATCACACAATTCAATCATTCGCCTGAGCGGCAATTTTTTGGTATAATGCTGTGCCCCCATCGCATAAGCCACATACCCTTTTTGAAATTCGGCTGGCAACCAATCTACAGGCACATTATCCTTTTCAGGAATAAAATAATCTAACCCTAGCGTGTCAGCTTTCAGTTCCAATGGTTTAAGCGTGTCAAGGCAACGATCTACAATATGAACATTGGGCAATCGGTTAATCTTCAAATTCACCAACAGCCACTTCTGAAAATTAAGCTTATCAAAGCTATATGCTTTTACACCTAAAAAGGTTTTGATAATTCGCGTACGCAGGTTGTTATGCAAATCAATTACATAATCATATTGCTCTGCCTTTAATTGCTTAATAAACTCACCCAGGTCTTCTTTCAAAACCTGAACCTTGTCAATATATGGGTTAGATTCCACCAGCACAGCAAACTTATCTTTGGTGGCAAAATGCACTTCAGCATCATTTAGCTGAGTTTTAAGCACCCTAACCACCGGTGTGGTTAGAACAATATCGCCAATAGAAGAAAATCGAATTACCAAAACCTTCATCTCTCAAATAGTAGTTATGCCATCCAGAAAATTACGAATTCAATTTGCTATTTTAGATACTTTAAGGAACTTAACCAATCAGCAAAAAGCAATACTATGAATTACTGGCTGTTAAAAACTGAACCCGGAACCTTTTCGTGGAGTGACCTGGAGCGTGATAAAAAAGCTGTGTGGGATGGCGTGCGCAACTTTCAGGCAAGAAGTAATATGAAAGCCATGAAAAAAGGCGATTGGGCTTTTATCTATCATACCGGTGAAGAGAAATCAGTAGTGGGTATCGCGGAGGTTACGCGTGAATTTTATCCTGAACCTAAAGCGCCCGATTGGGTGGCTGTTGATTTAAAGCCTGTAAAAAAACTAAAATTGCCAGTAGCTTTATCCACTATTAAAGCCGATAAATTGCTTGCCTCAATGGTGCTGGTAAAAGTGGCCCGGCTCTCTGTTCAGCCTGTAAGAAAAGAAGAATTTGATCGCATACTTGAACGTAGTGAAAAATGAACCGTTTCCTGCTCCTTTATTTAGTAGTGCTTTTCCCCGTAGTCCTCTATGCTCAGGAACAAACAGCCCGCTTTGAACGAGAACATAAAAATAGCGACAGCGATTACATCATTATTTCCTTGCAGAAGGAAGGATTGGCAATGGTGCGCGACAAAGACAAGTACAAAGAAGGAAAACAACTATGGGAAGTAATACGGGTAGACACCACCCTGCAGGAAGTCTGGCTAACCGAACTGGAAATTGAAAACAGGTTACGCCTGGTGGGCTACGATTACCGCGATAATCTAATCTATTTGCTTTACCGCGAAGGTGACCATGAGGCCAGTAACCTGGTCTTGTATACAATACATACCCAATCGCAGGCAATAGGAAAATATACTATTAAGCAGGAAATCACCTTTAAAGTTACACACTTCAGCGCGTTGGTAAACGTAGTAACATTGGGTGGTTATGTGTCGAATGAACCTGCCATTTTGTTGTTCGATTTGCAAACAGAAAAAGCCAAACTGGTGCCCGGCTTTTTTATTACCAATTCTGAGTTATTGGATTTACGGGTAAACACGAATAATACGTTCAATGCATTAATCATGGATCGCAGCAATAAGCAAGACAAAAAACTACTGCTAAAAACATTCGATGCCACCGGGGCCGTTTTGATGGAGGATGTGATGGAAATCGAACATGAACGCACTATTCTGTCTGGCTTAACCAGCACATTAATTAATGACGAACTGCTTATAGCCGGCACATGGACAATGGGCAACTCTAAACAAGCCAGTGGTATTTTTACCTCCCTGATTGACCCATTCGCCAACCAAGCCATTAATTTTTACGACTTTGGAAGGTTTAACCACTTTGTAGATTACCTGTCCAAAAAACGAGCCGCTAAAATAAAGTCGCGTGCAGTAGAGGCCGCTAAAATTGGAAAGGTTCCTGACTTTAAAACGTATACAGTTCCTATGCGTTTAGAAGAACAACCCGAAGGGTTTGGCTTATTGTTAGAAGTGTACCAACCATCAACTACCTTCAGCCCCTATCCATACGGAAATTTCGGACCACCGATGTATGCCTATTCTCCGTATGGTTACAATCCGTTTATGAGTCGGTATTACAATACCCCCTATCAATACAATCAACCCGCTGCGGCCGATTCAAAAATGATTTATGCTGCCGTGGCTCTTCTGGATATTAATGGAAAACCGTTGCGCGATTTTGGGTTGAAACTTGGCGAGCTGAAAACGAACACCCTGGAACAAACCTCTGATTTTATTTTTTATAAAGGTGAAATGGCTATGGGGTTTAAAAAAGAAAAAGAAGTTAGGCTATTACGCAGTTTTGGCGATGAGGTTGAGCTGGATACCGTACAATCAATAGTTTCAAATCCGGCAGAAACAGTTCGGCACGAGTCGGAAGCAGCAAGTTATATTCGGAGTTGGTACAATAATGCTTTTTATGTGTGGGGATATCAAACTCTTCGTCATTCAAGCCAAAGTTCACTGGAAGCTGGCCGGCAGGTCTTTTACATCAATAAGATTGAAATTAAGTAGAACGATAGCGCTACTCCTGATTTGCATCAATCCCTTAGTTGCACAGGTTGAGCAATTAAACAGATATGAATTATTACTTAACGATCGCGATGACAATGAGAGTTTCAGAGTGGCCTCATTAGAAGAAGATGGTCTTCTGATTTATCGCAAGTTGATAATGCCGGATGGAGACAGGATGCACCTCATCAAAATCGATACAACCCTGGCCGAATCTTGGCAAGGGTATATAGGCATGGATAAGAATTTGAGTGTGTCTCACATTCGTGTAAAAGACAAAGTAGCCTTTATACTTTTCAAGTCGTCTACCTTCATTTCGGGCAATTTTCAATTGCTGGCTTCTAATGTTAGCAATGGCAACTATCGGATATATAATATTGAAAACTTTATTCCCTTTAACCCCACCGAGTTTATTGTAACAGACGAGGGTGCCATGCTGGGAGGCTATTTTAACTACAGGCCATTGGTTCTCTTTTACAATTTTAGTACGGGGCGAGCCCGGGTGTTACCAGGTTTTTTTAACGAACCCGGTGAGTTGAATCAGGTAAAGCAAAACCCGGATGGGTCGGTTGATGTAGTGGTGAGTGCCAAAAATTACGAACGGAAGAAAAGTTTATGGATTCGAAACTACAGTGCCAGTGGCGACCTTATTAAAACAACCGTTATTGAGCCCGATGGAAACAAAAATCTAATCTTTGGGCGGTCGGTTAAAATGCCCAACAATGCCCAGGTAGTGGCAGGGGTATATGGTGGCCGGGATTCAAATTACTCGCGCGGGCTTTTTGTAGCCGAAATTAATCCTGCCGGAGAGTACAAAACCACGTATTACAACTTTGGCGACTTACAAAATTTTTTCAGTTACATGAAAGCCAATCGCGAACGCAGAACAAAAGAACGGATTGAGCGAAGAAAAATTAAGGGTAAGAAAGTTCGCTTTAGCTATCGGTTTCTGGTACATGAAGTGGTGCCTTATGAAAACCAGTATGTGATGTTAGGCGAAGCATTTTATCCACGCTACACATTTTCTAACGCCCGCGTGGGTACATTGGGATACTATGGCAACCCGATGATGCGTGCCGACAGAGTGTTTGATGGCTATCAATACACGCATGCGGTTATAATAGGCTTCGATAATAATGGAGAACTTATTTGGGATAATAGTTTTGAAATTAATGACGTAAAAACATTCGAATTACAACAGTTTGTAAAAATTGCGCCTGAACACGACCGTATTACCCTACTTTATCTGCATAATAACCTGATCCGGTCTAAAACTATAAAAGGTAATCAGGTGCTGGAGGGGAAAACAGCAGACCCCATGAAAGCCCGGTTTGATTTTGACCTGGTGAAAGAACGCGATACAGAAAAAAGTAAACTGGATTATTGGTATCCAGAGCACTTTTACGCATCCGGTGTTCAGATCGTTAGAAACCAGTTAAGAGAGGGTACATACCGTAAAGTGTTTTTTATCAATAAGCTTAAATATCAATAGCCATACTTTTTTGCTATTTTCGCGCAGGCATGCAGAAAAAACTCATTCTCGATTCAGACCTGCTCGATATTACCCTAAGCCGTCTTTGCGAGCAATTAATCGAAAATCATGGCAGTTTTGATGATAGCGTAATTTTAGGATTACAACCCCGCGGCATTTTTCTGGCCGAACTTGTACAGCAAAAGATAAGAACACTAGCCAAAAAAGAAGTTCCCCTTGGCTACCTCGATGCCACTTTCTATCGCGATGACTTTCGCAGGCGCGATACCCCCGCCAAAGCAAGCGAAACCCGGGTTTCTTTTGTAATTGAGGGTAAACGCGTAATTCTGGTAGATGATGTGTTGTTTACCGGCCGCACCGTACGAGCCGCACTCGATGCCATGATTGCCTTTGGCAGGCCCGAAAAAGTTGAACTATTGGTATTGGTAGATCGCACCCACACCCGCGATTTGCCTATTGCTGCCGACTATGTAGGGAAATATGTAAACACCCTGGAGTCGCAACGGGTATTAGTCGAATTAGTAGCCCAGGGGCACAAACAAAACAGAATCTGGTTAATTAATAATAAGGTCTGAACCATGTCTTCACTCAGTCAACGTCACCTGCTCGGAATTAAAAATATCACCGCCAAGGACATTGAATTGATTTTTGAAACTGCCGATACATTTAAAGAAGTTATTAACAGGCCTATTAAAAAAGTACCCTCGTTACGCGATATTACCATTGCCAACATCTTCTTTGAAAACTCAACCCGCACCAGGCTCTCTTTTGAATTGGCCGAAAAAAGACTCTCGGCCGATGTGGTAAATTTTTCGGCTTCTACCAGCTCTGTTAAGAAAGGCGAAACATTACTGGATACCGTGCACAACATATTAGCCATGAAGGTAGACATGGTAGTAATGCGGCATGCCAGTGTGGGCGCACCCCATTTTTTATCGAAATATATTAAAGCCAATATTGTAAATGCCGGTGATGGCACTCATGAGCACCCTACGCAAGCCCTGCTCGATACATTTTCCATACGCGAAAAATTGGGTGATGTGCAGGGAAAAAAGGTGGCTATTATTGGCGATATTCTTCACTCCCGCGTAGCCCTGTCAAACATTTTTGCTTTGCAAAAACTGGGTGCTAAAGTAATGGTATGCGGGCCACCTACTTTATTACCTAAGTTTATTGGTTCTTTGGGTGTACAAATAGAATTAGATGTAAAAAAAGCATTGGAGTGGTGCGATGTGGCCAACGTATTGCGCATTCAACTAGAAAGACAACAAATCAAATACTTTCCATCCTTACGGGAATATTCTTTGTATTACGGCATCAGCAAAAAGATGCTCGACAATCTGAAGAAACAAATTGTAATAATGCACCCCGGCCCCATAAACCGTGGAGTTGAATTGAGTAGTGATGCAGCCGATTCTGCACATTCAATCATACTAGATCAGGTAGAAAACGGAGTAGCCGTACGCATGGCTGTACTTTACCTGTTGGCTGGCGCAACGGCCTGATTTTAACACTACGCTAACTTCTGTTAGCCCGTTAATTTGTACCTTTACCATCATCAATTAACGTATATGATTTACAATTCAATTATTGAAACCATTGGTAATACCCCAATGGTTCGCTTAAACAAAGTAGTAAAAGGAATTGCCGGTACCGTGCTGGCCAAAGTTGAATACTTCAATCCGGGCAATTCTACCAAAGACCGCATGGCGTTAAAGATGATTGAAGATGCCGAAAAGGCCGGTTTGCTTAAACCGGGAGGAACCATTATTGAAGGAACCAGTGGTAACACCGGCATGGGGCTTGCCCTTACGGCTGTTGCAAAAGGGTATAAATGCATTTTTACTATGGCCGATAAACAATCGCAGGAGAAAATTAACATTCTGCGAGCTGTGGGGGCCGAGGTAATTGTGTGCCCTACTAACGTAGAACCTGAAGACCCCCGTTCTTACTATTCAGTAGCGCGCAAACTGAATAAAGAAATTCCTAATTCTATATATCCAAACCAGTACGATAATCCATCTAATGCGCAGGCACACTTTGAAACTACCGGGCCCGAAATCTGGAATCAAACCGGTGGAAAAATTACACATTACGTAGCCACAGTAGGCACCGGTGGCTCTATGTGTGGCACAGCCCGCTATCTGAAACAACAAAAACCTAACCTTGTAGCCGTTGGTATTGATACGTACGGATCGGTTTTTAAAAAATATAAAGAGACGGGCATTTTTGATAGAAATGAAATATACCCATACTTAACAGAAGGCTTTGGCGAAGATATTTTACCAAAGAATGTAGACTTTGATGCAATCGATCATTTTATAAAAGTGACAGATAAAGACGGAGCCATTGCTGCACGCAGACTTGCCCGCGAGGAAGGATTGTTTGTAGGTTGGAGCAGTGGATCAGCGCTGCATGGTGCACTGGAGTATGCTAAAGAAAACCTGAAGAAAGACGATGTAATGGTAATTCTGTTACCCGACCATGGAACGCGTTACTTAAACAAAGTGTATAACGACATGTGGATGAAAGATCACGGTTTTCTGGAAGAACGTGCTTACGGTACTGCCCGCGAGATCATCTCCAGGCGTAATGGAAAAGATACCTTGCTTACCGTAACCAAGAACTCGAGCATAGGCGAAGCGATACGTATAATGAATAAAGAAGGTGTAGATCAAATGCCTGTGTTGGAAGGCGATGAGTTTGTAGGAAGCGTAACTACATCATCGCTGATTGATAAAATCATTCAGGACCCTACCATTAAAGATAAAGCTGTGGGCGAAATTATGGACAAACCCATGCAGGTGGTTGCATTAGACAGCACATTAGACGTACTCTCATCTATGCTAAACAAAACCAACAAAGCTTTGCTGGTGCGCGATGAGCTGGAAAAAGCTCACATTATTACACAGCACGATATTCTAAAAGCGATGACGATGTAAACGTATACGTACGTCATAAACAGTAGTACACGCTTAGGTGTAAACAAGAAACGCCCCTACCTGTAGGGGCGCTTCTTGTTTTAGTTGTTGTTACTTATCGTTTTACAATTTCAATTTCAATCCTGTCGTTGTATTGGCCTAATGTTCCGCCTTCGGGGTATAATGGAATTTTTCCACCCTCACCTTTCGTATCAATACGTGACGCTTCAATCCCCTGGCTAACCAAATATGCTTTAACCGTAGCGGCACGTTCGCTGGTAAGTTCTTTTGCCGAGAATTTACCAATCTTATTCTTACCCGGATCTAATGCAAAGTAATTAGTGCTTGATCCTAAGGTAGAGCCTTCTTTGTCCTGATTACCATTACAGTGGCCATGAACCCGAATTTTATATCCGGTCGATTCTTTCATCAAATCAACTAAACCATCTAATTCATTTTGTGCTACAGGCTCAAGAATAGAAGAGTTACGGAAGAAACGCACATTGGTAAAGTCTATGTAATCGCCACGTTTTACTTTACTTACTTCAATGGGAATAATAACTTCTCCATCAGGGCCTGTTTCAGTGCTGGGGGGCTCGCGATAACCTAAAATCATACTTACCGGTTGATAACCCGCTGCCTGCGTTATTACCACATAATTTCCACGTGCGTTTTGTGGAGCTTCTACATAAACAACCTCATTTCCTTTAAACGCCTGGTAGCGCGTTGCATTGGTTGATTCCTGTACGTGTACTTCGCCTGTTACCACCTGGCCATCAGAAGTCTGTAACTTGAAAATAAAAGGTTTACCGGCAGGCTTTACAACCACAGGCTTCTCTTCTACAACCGGTTTCTCTTCAACTGGTTTCTGAACAACTGAGTCAATTTTTTCTTCAACTACAACTACCGGTTTCTCTTCAATTGGTTTTTCTTCGATTACCGGTTTCTCTTCTACTGGTTTTTCTTCAATTGGTTTTCGGTCTATCCCGCCCTGCGCCTCGCCTAATTGGCCGGTGTAAACCCAGGCTTCTTTAAATTCCGATTCAGCCCGCAAGCGAATTACAAATGCAAAAGCTTTACGCTTTTCTGTTGTTTGAAATACGTAAACGTAGTTCCATTGCCTGCGCGAATGAATAGCATACTGCGCACTAAACCCCTTTTGATTTGCCTGATCGGTGTACCGAACGGCATTATCCAGTTTAGCAAATACACCAATAACCACATAGTAATTAGGTTCGGCCTGAGCTTTTGCTGACTGAGTGCCTCCGGCTACCAAAAGCACCACTAACAGCGCACGTAAAGATTTTTGCATACTTCCTGAAGATTGGGAATAGCCACCAAGATAATACTTTATGCAAGTAAACCGCAAATTTTATGGCATTATGCTTTGGTAACGCATAAATCTGCCAGAATTACCAATGAGTTTAATCTTCCAAAATCTCTATTTCAACCCGTACATTGGCATGGGCCGAGGCATGGTCTACATCATAAATGGGCTGATTACCACCCCATGCTTTAACCTGAATACGGTCTGCACTCACCTTGTTTTCAATCAGAAACTGCTTCAGCAAAAGAGCCCGTTCTTCTGATAATTTCTTGGCTGAACCCCGCCCCTCCTTGTTATCGGTAGTTAATTGAAAGAAATTCTTGCTGGCCCCCAGTGATATTATTTTACCAGCCGCGTTTCCGTTGGTGTGTCCATGAATCACAATCTTGTAATCCGGGTTTTCATTCATCATCTCCAGTAAACTGTTTACTTCATAGCGCGACTCGGGCCTCATTACGGCTGCATCTTTATAAAAGTATACATTAAACATAATGGCTTTGTCGCCCTTCTGTAATCGTACCAGTTCGAACGGCACCTGTATCACGTTGTTTTCGATTGTAACTCCTTCAACACTATCCGGGTTATTGAAATTAAGGGGCACCTGCAGTTTGCGATAACCAAATACTTCACACTCCAATACCATATTTCCCGATTTATTCACCGACTTAACCGTTACAGCATCGTTACCTCTGTATGTAGCCATCTTTCTCTTCTTTGCTGCAGTAGCATCGGCATCAAATACATCTACATCTCCCGCAAGGGTATCCTGATCGGCTAATGCTGTTATCCTGAATAAGAAAGTACGGCTATTGGCGGGTGCCAGCGGTGTTATTGATTTTTCTTCGGGTTTGTCTATAGGTTTTTCACTTTTTACTTCGGTAACCGTAGGGGTTGATATTGAGACCTGTTTAATCGTATCGGCCGGGGTTATTTTTTTCTCATCTACCAAAGCTTCTATAACCTGCTTGCGTTCTGTTTCGCTTATCTTCACTACCTGCGGGTTATCACCCAACAATCCCTGATACATCCAGGTATCGTGAAAGGGTGATTGCTTTTGTTGTTTAATAGTTTCTGTAATGGCTTCCTTACGATCTTCTGTATGTAGAATGTACACATAAAAGAGTTTTCGTTTGGGGTTCAGTTCAAACTGTGCGGGGAAGCCTTGCTTCCTGGCGTTCTCGGTAAACTCGATGGCATTTCGCGGAACACCAAAAGCTCCTATTACCACATAAAGGGATTGATCGGTGTGTGGTTTTTCCTGTGCCATTAGCCAGGGGCTGCAAAAAATAAACACCGCCAGATAAAAAAATGGGCGCATATCACATCGGGGTTAAATGGTACAATTAAAAAATAAGTAACTATACCCAGCGCACGTATCGATATTCCAAAAAGAAAGTTACTGATTCAAAGGTACTTAGTTCTCTGAAATTATACTAAACACCTGTTCAACAATATTGCCCGACTCGTCTACCAATGTAAGCCGATGTTTGCCATTGCCGGGCGAAACAGCCACCCGGTGTACACCTTTTGTAGTGGCCATGTAATTACCATCCATGTGCCAGTAAACAGAAGCCGTGGCTTGCCGGTGCGTAGCTTCAAACACCACACTTCCTTGCTGGCCATCTAACAGCCGGGGAACAAACACGCGTGCATTAGGCCTCGGATATAATATATCCATTGAGGCAACCGAAGTTGGGTTAGCACAATCGCTACGCATGGGAGGCAGTGTTTTATAACTGATATTTTTGGCTTTATAATAATACTCCTGCACAGGTGGCAAAATAAAACGAGACTCTGTAATCATATTCGATACCTGTTCACAACTGGCGTGTACCCGGTATTTTCTGTCTTGTGAAAGGTGTATCAATTGGTGATACCGACAAACACCGCTTTGCAATCCACTTTGTGTTACAAATTGCTTGGTGCGTATCTCACATAATTCTGTTGCCCGCATTCCGCTGCTACTACAAATTTCTATTTCGTACAATTCATTTCCTGGTACCTGGAACCAGGTATTACCCGAAAGCTGACCAAAAATATCGAACATTAAAGGTGCGGCAGATTCGGTTCCCGTTAATCCCGGCCTTCCCTCCCCATCGGCATTGCCAGCCCAAACGCCAACAGCATAGTCGCCATTTACACCTACTGCCCAGGCATCGCGTAAGCCATGACTGGTTCCTGTTTTCCATGCTATTTTTTTTGAACTTTGGAACATCCGCCACCCCGTTTGCTCACCCGGCCTATACACTTCTTGTAAAACATCGAAGGTTAAATAAATGGCTGCGGCCGATAACCAGGATGAAGCTTCCTGATTTCGCTGAACCAACGAATCCTGCTGCCTATAAACCGGGGCATGAAAATCATTTTTACTATACCGATTGGAGCCTGGTACCTCAAAAAAATTATGGAGTGTACGCGCCATGGAAGCATACACACCTGTTACTTCCCAAAGCGATGCCTCTGCACCACCCAGTATCATAGATAACCCATAGTGATCGGCTGGTTGATTAAGTGTGGTTATGCCTGTATTTTTTAGTAATTCATAAAATTTTTCATACCGGTAATCGCGTAATTGATGCACAGCCGGAATATTAAGAGACCGGGTAAGCGCCTGATTAGCAGGCACTGCACCATCATATTCTTTTGTAAAATTCTGAGGTGCAAACCCATTAATTAATGTAGGCACATCGGGCTGTAATGTAGTGGGTAAGAGTTTGCCTTCATCTAAAAGGGCGGCAAAGAGAATGGGTTTTAAAATACTACCTGTACTCCTGCGCGCTGTTACAATATCTACAGCATCATCATGTTCTGGTCCTGATGCTGTGTTCCCCACATACGCAAGCGTCCGCCCTGTTTTTACTTCAACAATAATAGCGGCCGCATTAAACACACGGTTCCCTTTTAACTTCTCGTGGTGGTAATTGACGAGCTGAGTTAACCGCTCCTGCAACGATTTATCAATAGAGGTTACTACGCGCGTTTGGGCATATCCTTCTTTTATTACACGTCCTAAAAGATGAGGCGCCAGGCGAGGCAACGCAACCGGGTTTTCCGGTATTGGTTCTGAAACCGAAAGTTGATACGTAATGGAATCAACATTACCCGTATTCAGTAATCTCAGCAATAACCGATCTCGTTTTGCCTTTAGTTCATCGCGGTTTTTACCGGGATGGATGAGGGCCGGATTATTTGGTAACACCGCCAGTAAGGCCGCCTCAGACCAACTCAATTCTTCTGCATCGCGGCCAAAGTACCGCCAACAGGCAGCTTCAATACCGACTACATTACCACCAAACGGTGCGTGTGCTGCATACAATGCTACTATCTCTTCTTTAGAATACCTGAGTTCAAGTCGGGTGGCTAATATCAACTCAACCAGTTTCTCAAAAAAAGTACGTTGCTTATTGCGCGATAAGCGAATCACTTGCATAGAAAGGGTACTTCCTCCGCTAACAATTTTTCCGGCTTTTAAATTTTGCTGCGTAGCTCGTATAAGCGACCGAACATCTACACCCGGGTGCGAATAAAATCGTTTGTCTTCAAAAAGTACAATTGCTGTTTTGAACTTATCAGGTATGTTGTTTCCTTCGGGGAATCGCCATTGACCATCGGGCGCAATAGATGCGCCTAACAATTTATTTTCCCGATCTTCAATAACCGTAGAGTACGACTCCTGAAAAAGAGTTTTGGGTAAAGAAAAAGTGTAGACTGTAAGTAAAACACCAAGGCCCAGCCCTACGTACCAGTATTTACGTAAGAAGCCCCGCATTACACATCTACTTTGATTTTACGTTTTTAGCAAACCACTCTGTTTCAGATGTTGCCGGTTGCTCTAGCTTTACCATAGCCTCTACCTTTTCGCGTGCCCGTTGCATGGCTTTGGTAACCATACTGTGCTCAATGGCCTCATCTTCTTTCATTCCTAAAGTATCGAGCAAGCTTGTTAACTTCTCTCCTCCAAACATTTTAAATGCCGGTTCATCTAACGAAGAATAAAAAACTACCGATGCTGAAGGGATACTGTTCTTGATTTTCTGAAGAAGACCATTCTCCCTTGCTGGTAGCGGATAGTGGCCAAAGAAAAGAATAGCCACGGGTTGTTTAGACAATGCCGCCATAAACTCCGGGGCAGAATGTGCGGAAGCATACCACACTATGCCTTCCTGCTTTTCGGCTCTGTAATTCTGTAATGAAATGGCTGGTACACCTTTTTCAGAAAGAAACTGTGTTATCTGCGCAAACTCATCATCAAAAAAACATATTACAACCGGTGTTTGTTTACGCGTAATGGCCAGCATGGCATCGGTAATCATTCCGCGCAATGCCATATTGGTGGTGCGCCATACCTTATCAGAATAAGCAGGTTTATCTGATTTCAGAAAAGAAAATAAACTCATATCATTTCAATTTTTTTTCATACTCCATTTCATCAAAGCCCAATACTATCACTTTGCCCTTCTCTTCAATCAGTGGGCGTTTAATCACACTATTCTTCTCTATCATTAATGCGATAGCTGCCTTTTCGGTAGTAATTTTTTTCTGCACAGATTCATCCAGTTGCCTCCACGTGGTACCCCGTTTATTTACCAGACTTTCCCAGCCTACCTGCTTACTCCAATCAGCAAGCTTTGCAGCGGTTATGCCCGATTTTTTATAATCATGAAATTCAACCTCTACCTTGTTTTTCTTCAGCCAATCTAATGCAGACTTTACTGTATTACAATTCTTTATTCCGTAAACTGTCATATTCTGTTTTTTAAGAAAGTTACTTATTTAGACTTCAAACCTTCCATGCTTTCATACTAACGGTATCATACATCAAAATACCCGTTTCATCTGCTGGTAATTCGATCAACTTCTTGCCCGCTCCATTCCAGACTGCCGATTGCCCTGCACAAATTCCATCATCAGCAGGGCCAATAGCATTAACCATCAAAGCAGGTAAGCCATTTCTTGCAATCGCGGCAAGCCGAATATGCGCGGGCTCTATCCCGCGTTCAAACTTAGCCACACTTGCCACATACACATTGGGATTTAGAGATTTAACAGTTTCAAAATGTTGGTGCACTGCAAGTTCATAACAAATTGCAAACCCAACTTTAACGCCTTTAATACTGATCGGCTCAAGGTTTTTTCCTGAAACAAACCTTTGTTCTTCATCGGGGTGAAGAAACTGCTTGCCGTAGTTTCTGATCTCTTGTTTAGGTTGAAAAATTAACAGAGAAATTTGCGCTCCGTTATCGGTTTTAACCGGAATGCCCGCTGCTATTACTACAGAAAATTTATCGCTCAGTTTTTGTAGGGGTAGCAATCTCTTATCGTTAATCTCTACTGCGAGCATTCTTGCTAATGCTGGTTCGTATCCGGTTAACGACAGTTCAGAGAATACAATTGCATCTGCTCCATCATTTACAGCCCGCTCGCACACCCTTATGTGAGTTAAAACATTTGCTTCAATGTTTCCGGTTACCGGTTGAGTTTGAGCAAGTGCCAGCTTCATTGAGATTGCCCATGCTTTTGAGCAGTAAAAAGCTTTTGTGTGTACTTTAGTAATTCCGAGTTTCCTGTTTCACCATGCCCGGGTATTACAATAGTGGAGTTAGGAAATTTTTGCTGAACACTAATCATCGTTTCCGACCAAACGGTTGTATCGGCATCAGCCAGGTTTCCTTTTCCTGCACCGACCGATTTAACGAGGCAACCTCCAAACATTACATTTTCAGCTGGTACATAGCCAATAATATTATCGCGTGTATGTCCGGCTCCAAGGAAATAAGCCTGTACCTGCAGATTACCGGCTGTTAGCGTTACGCTATCTTCAAATGTATTCTGAGGGACAATTGCACCTGCTTGTTGTTTCAGAAAATTGATAGTAAGGGAATGGGCATACGAAGGAATTCCGTTCGCGTGAAATTCATTTAATCCACCTACACAATCCAGGTGAAAGTGTGTTGGAATTATGGCCTTTACTTTAAATCCACTTTTATCAAGCCAACCTAGTAATTCAACTGTTGATATTGAATCGGCTGGCGTATCGAAAACAATAGCCTCGTTATTATCAACAACAATCATTCCGTTACAATCTACTTTTCCAAAACTTTGTGTTGAAAGAAAGGTAATGTGCTGATAAACGTGTTCGGTTAATTGTTTAACAATTAACGTTTCGGTTTTGTACAGAGTGCTATCAACATGTACGGTTTGTTGTTTAGGATTTTTAGGTTGGATGCATGCATTAAAAAGAATAATCATGCATGCTATTAAGCCTGTGTTTTTCATACCTCTCCCCTAAATAAAAAATTTACTGTACTATCCGTTTCACTACTTCTACTACTTTCCCCTTCTTACGCGCATAAATACTATTGTCGTACATCGCTTCGCAGCTTACCGCAGGCAGATAATACGACCCGGCATAGCTGGCGGTGAGCATTACTTTAAAAGTTTTGTACTGGCGCGCACTTATATCAAAGTAGGTGTACACCCGATCATCGCGAATATCCTGATATGTGGGTACATCGCCTGTAATTTTTGCTGCATCATCGCCCGTTAAGCGCAAATTGTTAATCTCCCACCCCGAAGGGAAAATCTGGTTCAACGCAAGGTTCTTATACAATCCGCGCATACCCGGATTAAACACCGTTACGGTAGCCACAAACTCGGTGCCTTGTTCCAGCATGACTGGGTCTAACGGGGTGCCATCGGTTTTGGTATAAGCAACTGTTATCATTAAGTTCTTTTCACTATCCTCTTCAGTGCCCCGTGCCGGCACACCTTCTTGTATTACGCGCGCAAATAAAACTCCTTTACTGGCGCTTACTACTTTCAGATCGGCTGGTTTTGCTCCGGCTGGTAATGTTAATGAAGCTACGGGTAAATCTGTACCGGTAGTTACTTCTTTGCCATTGTAGGTGTAGGAAAATTTAAGGTCACCTTTTTCGCCACTGGCAAATGATCCTACCGATTTTAAACTCCACGCCAGTGTTTGGGTGCTCATCCAATAATTATAGTCGCTTAGTGCAATCGAAAGTTCTTTCACGATTTCAAATGCCCGGGTTCGGTCGCCTAATAAAATCAAGGTTTCCAGAATAATTGCTTTATCGCGCAAATCCGATCCATATGAATACGCCAACTCCTGATAGGCTTTTACTTGCGTGGGCAATTTTTCTATCAGTTTTTTAGCTGCTTCGGGCTGCCCGGCTTTTACGTACGCTGCAGCTAACATCCATGCCGCTGTGGATGGTAAATTGGTTTGTTCGCGCAGGCGGTTCATGGCACCAAGCTCAGCATCGCCCGCAAGGGCAAGAGTATAAAGTCTGTACGCTTGTATTAACTCGCTGCTGCCATATTCTTGCGCTTTACGCCAGCCTTGCGCTTTACTTTTCTGATACTTCTTCCAACGTTTTATCATATCGTTTGGAACATAGTATCCTTTTGCTTCAGCTTCAATTAAGAAGTGACCCGCATACGTGCTACTCCAACTATCAGAATCGCCACTTCCTGGCCAGTAAGCAAACCCACCATCGTTATTCACAAATGTTTTCAGTCGCTCAATTCCAGCTGTAACATTTCGCTGAATGGTAGTCTTCTCACCATCGGTTAATACCTTTATTTTATCCAGATACAACTGCGGAAAAACCGTTGAGGTGGTTTGCTCAATGCACCCATACGGATATTGCAACAGGTACCGCATACGCTGCCCTAGATTTACCGGTGGTAAACTGGAAATTTCTAAAGTAGCTGAGTTTGTACCTGCCACACCAAAAGGTGTTACGGTTGTATTCCAGGTTTTGTCCGCCTCGAGTACAATATCTTGCACTTGTGTAACAGGTGGATTAGGGTTACGCACTTCTATTTCAATTTCATCGGTTGCCGAATACTTTCCCGAAGTTGCCGTTACCTGAACTTTCGCTATTCCGGTTTCACTTTTTACGTTCAACGCAAAGTCCAGCGTAAGATCACTTTCGTTACCCATAGCTATTGTTCGCGATGATTCATCCACAATACCCAGCGGACCACTAACTTTAATATCCACTTTCACATTGTTGATGGTATTTTCGCTTTTGAATAGCGTAACCGGAAGTTTTACCTGCTCTTCAGGCCCAAGCACACGCGGCAATGTAGCTAATACCATTAGTGGTTTACGTACGGGTGTAGCCTTTTCTGCTTTACCATACGCACCTTCATAACCAGCTACCAGCATAGTTTTAACCGAACCAATGTATTGGGGCATAATAAATTTATGTTCATTGCTGCTTCCGGAAAGCGTTACAGGCCCAAAGTACATTACCACAGGTTTGAAGCGATTTGCCTTGGCATCATCTTCTTTAGCGGCCAGTTCTGCATCGCCACCTAACGCCAGCAATCGATCTATTCTGCCGCCTGTTGAACCCATTACCTGATCGTACAAATCCCAGGTGGCAACACTCAGGGCTTCGCGTGCATAAAATTTATTCCAGGCATCGGGTGTGCTAAAGCGGGTAAGGTCTAGTAACCCCTCGTCTACAACCGCAAGTGTGTATGTCATTTTACGTTTCGACTTTTCACTTACTTTTATCACTACTTCTTTACCGGGTTCTAAAACATCAGGCATGCTGATGATGGGCTCGAGGTGTGTGGCTGGATCATCTACCTGAATGGGAATAACGCCATATAGCCGGATAGGTAAATCGTTAGTGGTTTGTGCATGGGGTTGCAATAAGGTTACGTTTATAAAAACATTGGGTGTCATTTCCTTTGTTACATTAAACGCAAATTGATTATCGCCTTTCTGGGTTTCGAGCCAGTAGGTTTGCAATACTTTGCTCCCGTTTTCAATACTGATTAACGCGCGACCTTTTTCGCTGCCTGGTATTACCAACATAGCTTTGTCGCCCACATTGTAAATAGGTTTATCGGTTGAAAACGTAAGCATGGTAGCGCCTTCGCCTTCGTTACGTGAGCGGCCGGCCCATCCCGGCCAATCTATATACACTACCTTACCGGTACTATGGCCGCTTTGCGGATCGTACGCCTTAACAAAGAACCGACCCCACTCCGGGTACTTGATCTCAAAACTCCATGACCCTTTACCATTAACCGTACTTACACGACCTGTGGTAACCGGTTGCGAATAATTGCCCGACATAAAATTAACTGCCCCTTCGGAGCCATCCCACCACCAACGCCACTCGATCTTATATACAGAAAGTTCGATGGTACGCGAAAGGGGTTTGCCATCAGCATCAATTGTAACAATATCTACACGTTGAGTAGTATCGGTACGCAGCATACCACGGGCTTTATCACCTTTTGGTAATTTTATACCGGTTAAGGTATTGTATGGGTAAAAAGGAATGCTGAACCGATCAATGCTAAAGTTACCGCTCTCTTCATACACTTTACCTCTGAACACAGCATTGAGCGTACCCGGTGCTTCTGTATTTACCTGAAGATCGGCATTAACCTGAGCATTGCCGTTTGTATCCGTGTAGCCATCAAAAATAGTTGAGGCTTCGCTATAGAAATTAATGGACGGATCATCGAATACATAGTCTTTATACTGTTCAAATTTTGTAGTGCCTTTGGTAAGCAATACATCGAATTGCGCACGCAGGTTTTTTCCGGGTGCCCCATGCAACCAGTTTACGTTCAAATTACCAGAAACATTGTTATTACCAGCCGTAAGTTTATCCACTCCAAAATCGAGTTTGATTTTTAACCGGTTGGGTTTTACGGTTTCAATTCTAAGAAACTGTTGAAACTCTGTGCCTCCAACTTTTACACGACCTAACCAACTGCCCGTAGGTGCATCGTTGGTTGTAGCGGTTGCAAATTTGTAAAATCCATTTTCAGATGAAGAATGTACTAACCGCGTGGTAATTTGTCCTTGTGGATTTTGTAATTCAAACACAACCGGGTGCGAAGCAGGCAGCAATCTGTTCTTATCTTCAAGAATAAAACTTAAATAGAGCGAATCACCCGGGCGCCACACACCGCGCTCGCCATATAAAAAACCTTTTAACCCGTTTTGAACAAATTCGCCACTTACGTTGAAATTACTAAGCGATAAAGATTCGCCACTTTGCACTTTCAGAAAACCACGTTGTGTTCCGCTTTTTGCTACAATGGCAAATGGTTTTTTAGTGGACTCTATTATGGCTTTCCCGTCATTGTCTGTTTTAGCTGTTGCAATAATTTGTTGCTGATAATCATATAGTTCAACTTCAACCCCGGCCAGGGGTAAAGTGGTTTTCAAATCGTTTACCACCACCAGTGTTTTGTTGTCGCCTCCCCGTTTGGCTAACAAACCCAGATCGGACGCTAATACATTCTTGCTAATATTACGGTTGCCTGTATAGTAAGAAGAGTGGCAGGGGTTGTCGCGCTCTGACCATTCGTAATCATCATAATAATACTCTTCGTACGAATCCCAATAGCTTTCTTCACCCTGAGTTTCATCGCCATCCCATTGCTCAAACGTCCCTTCTGTGGTAGTACTTTCATCACCACCTTCGCACACGTAGGCCAGGTAGGCCTTTTTAAAACTAATACGCACCTGATAGATAGCGCCCGGCTCAGTTTGTATAAGTTTTGATAAATCCAATGTAAAGCGATTCCACTTTCCTAAGTCGGAAACGCCTGCGCTCTCAAGCGAAATCGTTTTGCTCAGCACCGGCTTACCAACACGCCTTAACTCCTGGTTTCCGTCAAAATCATTCACTTGTAAAAATTGAAGCACATTGTCCTCATAAATCTTAATAACCTTTACATCAATCAATTTTAGATTAACAGCTTCAAATGGCAAAATCATTCCATCGGTTGAAGGAAGAATGTTACCCTTGCCCACAAAGCGCACAGCAGGTAAGGTTTGTTCAAAGGCCACATCAAATGTACTGGCCTCTTTCATTTTATAATTAAGCGTGTTTTTTACACCTGCCTCAATCGTAATTGTGCGCGAACCGGTTTGTCGTACAGGGGGAAACACTTTTATCTCATTATCCTTTATTTCAAAATCAAGGCTAGCCAACTCCGAAATATGAATTAATCCTTCCATATTTTGTGTTTCATTAAGCGGGTCAGAAAACTGTACCACTACCTGTTGACTGGCACCTTGCTCCACGCGCACATTCATTACTTTAAAATCGCCCAAAGCCGGAATCTCCACTTCGCGTTCCTCCTGGTGTTCAACATTAAGCGATGATCCCGCAAAGGATAATGTTACTTTACTGGCAGCTTCTTTACGTACTACATCCTCTACCACAAATGAATGTGATTTGCCTTCTCCTGTATGAATCCAGTTTACTTTTAATGTGGCTCCTTCCTGTGTGGCGGCCATCATTTTTTCAACGGATTGATCTTCTGCAAAATCTGCCGTATAAACCACGCCTTCAATCTTCTGCCGCTTTAAATCTGTTTTTACATACGCTTTTATATTATCAACTGATACCTCGAAATTCTGTGGAATAACTTGCAACGTATACTCAAACGTGTTAAGATCAGCAGCCACTTCTAGTAACCGGTGAAGGTTGAAGTTTACTTTGTAAAGCTGGCCGGATACCAAACGAGCAGCAGGTCTAAATTCAAGTGTACGTTTATCCACCCATATGGTGGTGCCCTTAACAGATGGGCTGAGTTCAAATAGTTTAAGTGTTGTTTCGGTACCTACTGCTGTTTCTTCTGCTACATCGTGCGAAAGCACTACCCGAATAGAAGAGCCAGAGCCGATGATCCCGGCTGTGTAAGAAGTAATGTACTGGGCAAAGGCCGGGTTAACTGATGCCCCCTGTGCTTTAGATACCTGATTGGTTTTATAATAGTAAAAGAAACCCAAAGCCAATAGTGCTATAGCTATTACGATCCATCCGATTTTTTTCCAGGATATGCTTCTCATACAAAAAGAATTTTACGAAAGAACAGGAAAGTTCGTAAAAGCGATTGAATAAAATCGGGGCTTTACCAGAATAATTTCAGAAATACCTAAAATGCTTATGCCGCATCAGCGTTACTCCATTAATTAAGATTTCAGACCAATCTGTTGCAAAACCGATAACAGGATAAGCGCATGGTTTATTTTTTGATCTTTAGCAGCGTACAGTAACGTAAGGGGTTTGCTTACTGCTATATTTTTTATCCGATACAACTCCTCGCGCTTCTCTTTTAGTTCATCCCGATATCGCTCAGAAAATATTTTAAAATGCTCTGCCTTATGGGCAAACCATTTCCGAAGTTCGGGTGAAGGTGCAATCTGTTTATTCCATTCATCTAAGTGTGCACCTTCTTTCTTTACCCCTCTTGGCCACAGTCTGTCTACTAACATTCTATAGCCATCTTCTTTTGAGGGCTCATCATAAATGCGTTTAATTTTTATTGCGAACATAGCGTGGCTAAGATTATTATCTCAATCCTGTAATCAGGCAAGCTTAATAGGTTTTGAAAATAGATTATTACTTCCTAATTGAATATGCAGGTGTCAACCTTATTCAAATCTTTCAACTGGCCTTATTTCTTACACGCTACTCCCTCCACATAATTTTTGATTACCCCCATCGGTTTAGCTACTTCACTTCCTTCAAAACCGGTAATATCTTTATAGGTAACTTCTTTTTTGTATTGATTTAAAAACTCTCCTGATAAAGGCAGGTAACTCCAATGCCAGCGTTCTTCTTCATAGCCCGTACGGCCGCCCTCTTTAGTCGTATAGGGTTGGCAAAAACCATACTCGGCTCCATGTGCTTTTAGCCAGGTGTAAATCTTTAATCCCTCGCCTGAATCAAAAAATTTATTGTTCAGGTTATTCAAATCCATATCGGTACCCCAATGGTGCCGCGATGTACTTGGCATGGAACTATATAACAGAATAAGACGGGCACGCTCTTTAGGGTCGTCCTCCGTGGTCAGGTCCTTACCTTCTACCTGTACTTTTCCATTCCATTTGTTTTCCCATATCCGTTTTTGCGAATCGAAGTTTCGGGTGGCTGATATTATTACCAGTTTAACGCTGTCCTTAAGAGCGGCTTCGCTCATCTTTACAAAAGCTTCGTAGGTTTCTTTTCGCAGATAGGCCCCGCGTGCGCTACCGCGGGTATGTTCATCGCTTAGTTTTATAAACTGTGGGTGCGTTGCCGGGTCAAATTTTCCCAGTAGATAATTTTTATCCACTTGTTGTGCTTTTGCGCTAAGCGTGAAAGCAAAAACAATAAGCGCTACTAATCTCATTTTAATTAACCTGTTTAGGTAATCAGATTCTACTTAAGCTTAAACCCGTTCAGCTACCTGATTCATTATCTTGGTTTGTACCTGAATTGATTCATGGTGTATCAGTTTCAACAAATCGTTGGTAAACTCTTCGTTTAAGCCCATAGCCTTACACAACGCTATGCGGGTTTGAACAATCTCTTCCCAGCGGCTTACCTGTAGAATAGTAACATTATTCTCTTTCTTGTATTGCCCTATCTTTTCAGAAATTTTCATACGCTGAGACAATCGCTGCATAATTTCATCATCTAAATGATCAATCTGATCACGCAAAATACTTAGTGTATCTTTAAATGATTTGTTATCAACCGAAGCGGTGCGCACAACTAACTCGCTTACAATCTTACCCAGTACTGCCGGAGTAACCTGTTGTTTGGCATCGCTCCATGCTGCATCGGGGTTAATATGACTTTCAATCATTAAGCCAGCCATATCCAGATCAAGTGCCTTTTGCGAAATAAATGCAATAAGATCGCGGTTACCGGCTATGTGGCTTGGATCGCATATCATATCTAATTCAGGAACACGGGTTTTTAGTTCAATGGCTAGGTCCCACATAGGAGCATTCCGGAATGGTCCTTTCTCAAACGAAGAAAACCCACGATGAATAGCCGCCAGTTTGGTAATACCCGCTTTGTTCAACCGTTCAAACGCACCCAACCATAATTCTACATCGGGGTTAATTGGGTTTTTAACCAACACGGGAATATCAACACCCTTCAACGCATCAGCCACTTCTTGTACCGAGAATGGGTTTACGGTAGTGCGTGCGCCTACCCAAAGAAAATTAATACCGGCTTTCAATGCTGCTTCTACATGTGCGGCATTAGCTACTTCGGTGGTTACCGGCAACCCTGTTTCCTTTCCGGCTTGTACTAACCATTTTAAACCCACATCACCTGCACCTTCATACTGGCCGGGTCTTGTGCGTGGCTTCCAGATACCGGCCCGCAGCGCATGCACCCTTCCGGTTGCGGCTACCTGCTTTGCGGTGGCAATAGTTTGTTCTTCTGTTTCTGCACTGCATGGCCCGCTAATAATAACAGGTTTGCTTGTCTTCATCCACGATGATATGGGTTCAAGTTGTAATCCTTTCTTTGTCATAAGATTTTAAAGTTAATGTGCTAAATCTGAATTTGGTTAGAATTTTTTCTGTTGGTTCTATTTATCATTTTTCTGATCAAGTACTCTGCGAATTTCGTTTGCCTTGGACATAATGCGGTGTAATTCTTTTGTATCGCGTTTCATTAAATGATAATGAAACTTCTGCAAGTGCATAATGTATTCTAGCAAGGCCTGACTCAGGTACTCTACATTTTGTTCAAATATTGGTGCCCACATATCGGGCGAGCTTTTCGCTAAACGAACAGTGGAAGCAAAACCACTTCCGGCCAGGTCGAAAATATTCTTTTCGTCTTTTTCAATATCTAATACCGTTTGGCCCAATAAAAAAGAACTTACGTGCGAAAGATGCGATACATACGCCACGTGTTTATCGTGTTCATCGGCTTCCATAAAAATGGTTTTCAACTCTAATGCATCAAAAACTTTAATGGCTGTATTCAACGCTTCAACAGAAGACCTTCCCGCTTCGCAAATAATATTCGTTTTGCCTTTAAACAAACCATCGAAGGCTGCGGTTGGGCCTGAGTTTTCGGTACCGGCAATGGGATGTGCCGCTACAAATTGCGCACGCTTAGGATGCGTGGCTACCGACTTGCAAATAGAAATTTTGGTTGAGCCGGCATCAATCACCACAGCGTCTTTCTTTACCAGATCCAACACGGATGGCAAGAAAGCATTTAATGCATTTACCGGAATAGACAGAATTATCAGATCGGCTATTGATAATGCTTTGTCTTCCGTAAGTATTTTATCTACCAGCCCCAGCTCTACCGCTTTTACACCATTGGCTGCATTCGCATCCACACCTATCAGTTCGGTGGCAATACCCGCTCTGCGTAAACCCAGGGCTACAGAACCACCTATTAATCCTAATCCCACTATGGTTGTCTTCATACGTTACCGGATGCCTGATTTTTATTTGCTAAAAATTTCTCAATACGCTTATACGCTTCATACAATTTTTCTTCTGTTGCACAAAGTGAAATGCGGACAAAACGCGAACCTCCCTCACCAAAAATGAAGCCAGGTGTAATAAACACATGGGTACCATACAATACTTCATCAATCCATGTTTCTACATCCTTAACATGATCGGGCGCCTTAGCCCATACAAACAAACCCGATTGTTTATGAGAGTAGGTGCAGCCCAACACATCTAAAATTTTACGCGCAGTTGCTCTTCTTTTGCTATAGACTCCGTTCAATTCAGTAAACCATTCTGCACGGCTCTTCAAAGCTTCAACTGCCGCCTGTTGCAAGCCTAAAAACATACCACTATCCATATTACTTTTTACACGCAGCACCGCATCTACCAAATCTTTGTTTCCGGCAACCCAACCAATGCGCCAGCCTGCCATGTTATGCGATTTACTCAATGAGTTTAACTCTAATGCTACATCGGAAGCTCCCTCAACTGCCAGAATGCTTTGTGGATTGTCGTTTAAAATGAGTGAATACGGATTGTCGTTTACGATCAGGAAATTATTCTTCCGTGCTAAATCAACCAATACTTGTAATTCAGATTTCGTGGCTACTCTACCGGTTGGCATATGCGGAAAATTAATCCACATGATTTTTACGTTTGAAAGGTCTGCTCGTTTCAATGCTTCAATATCAATGCCCCAATCCAGAGATTCCTGCAATGTGTAGGTTCTAACGCTTGCTCCTACCAGTTTAGCAACTGATGAGTAGGTTGGATAACCCGGATCAGGAATTAATACTTCTTCTCCTTCATTTACAAAGGCCATTGCTATATGCATAATCCCTTCCTTCGAGCCCATCAAAGGAAGTATTTCCGTTTCCGGGTTCAGATTAACATTATATGTATGCTTATAAAAATTCTGAATGGCTTGCCTCAAGGCCGGTATTCCTTTGTAACTCTGGTATCCATGGCTATTCGCTTTTTGTGCTGTAACATTCAGTGCATTAATTGCATCTGGAGCAGGTGCCAGATCCGGGCTACCAATGCCCAGGTTAATAACCGGATGTGCGGGTGTATCAAGCCCGCGAACCTCAGCTAGTTTCTTGCTGAAGTAATACTCTTCAACGTTGGCAATCCGGTTTGCAGTTTTAATCATACTACTTGTATTCAATCTTGGCTTTTTTGTACTCTCCTAATATATTCAGATTCTTTACCTGCCGCAGCACTTCGCCAATGGCTGTATCGTAACTTTTTCTTTTCTTCCATTCTACATCAATGTGAATGGAGTATTCGCTTGGTTTTCCAATAATGGGTATCGATTGAATTTTAGAGAGGTTTATACTGTTATTTTTAAAAGTCATTAGTGCTTCGGCCAGGCTACCTACTTCATTAGCCACTTCAAAACATAACGAGGCTTTGTTACAATCTGGTGCTGTTTTGATCTTACGGGTAAGAATCAAAAAGCGTGTAAAATTCTTCTTATGTGTTTCAATCCGTTTTTCCAGCATGCTCAACCCAAATTTCTTCGCAGCATATTCATTTGCTATGGCGGCAGTGGTTCTGAGTTTCTGTTCCTTCACCCTGCGGGCAGATAGGGCTGTGTCATCGCTCTCTACTAATTGAACTCCATTCAATTTGTATAAATAATCTGAACATTGACGAATTGCCATCGGATGCGACTCGATCGTTTTAATATCACCAAGCTTAACCCCGGGCATAGCTAATAAGTGCATATGTATGGGCAAGTAAACTTCGCCTATAATAGAAAAGTGATATTCTTGCAGCAGAAAGTAATTGGGTAAAATGCTTCCTGCAATGGAGTTTTCAATGGCCATAACCGCAAAGTCAGACTCACCTTTTTTTAACGATTCGCATAATGCATGAAAGCTCAGGCATTCTACCGTTTGGATAGGTTGCTGAAAATACGTTAGTGCCGCCACTTCATGAAAGCTGGTGGCTATGCCTTGTATGGCAATCTTGAGTTTTTTCTTCTTAGTCATACATCAAAAAGAAAGTCCCTCGTTTGGGAGGGACTTTCTAAGTTTCTTTCGTTTTATTATTTTTTAACAAACCGATTCTCTTTCAAGCCCCTTTTGGGATTGGTAGAAAAAATAAAAAAAGTAAAATCGGCTGTAGCTCATCTCTTTCTTAAACTGGGTTCGAAGAAAAATGAAATTTTCTGCATCTGCAACCACCAGCAAAAAAAATGTTAGAAAATAATTATTTAACTAACCCTTGTTAGCCCTAAATTCAACCTAAGTACGCTTGTTATACCCTATCTTTGCACACTCGCACTTCACCTAAATTACATATGAAAATCCGATTTGGTTTGCTTTTGGTACTTGCCCTTGCTGCTTGCGATAAAGGTCAAAACAGCACTTCCGAACCAGCCGAAACCGACAACCCTAACCAGGTTTTGTACGATCAGGTGATGGATGTACACGATGAGGTAATGCCAAAAATGGATGAGATCATGAAACTGAAACGAGAATTACAGGAGCAAATTGCCAACACCCCCGATATGGTTATTGAGCGCAAAGAGCAGTTGGAAAAGATGATCAGCAATCTGGATTCGGCCAGTACCGCCATGATGAACTGGATGCATGAATTTAACCCACTACCCGATACAACCGAGCAAGAGAAAGCCCGCGAATACCTGGAGGGCGAAATGGAACGAATCCGAAATGTAAAAACCCTGATGCTGGAGACTATAGAAAAGGCAAGGGAAACCAAAGGTAAAGAGTAAGGTTTTTACGGGGACTAAAATGAATAAAGCACTGTTAATTGCCGGGTTAAATAGATCAACCTATGTTATGTTACGGTCTTCTGCGGTAGCAGGTATAGGCGTATTTGCTGTTACCGATATTCCTAAGGGATGTAGAGAAATGTTTAGCCCGCCTGAGCCAGATGAGAAATGGATTACATTAACCTTGCAGGAAGTTGAAGCATTGCCAGCACATGCCCGTTTTATGGTTGAGAATTATTGCCTGTACGATGAGCAAATGAATTACTTTGTGCCCGAGCAGGGTTTTAAGAAAATGGACTTGTCGCTATTTATTAACCATAGTGACGAACCCAATATTATATCGGTTAATGACGGAGCCTATTTTGAAACCTTGCGGGAAATCAAATCAGGCGAAGAATTGTATTTGGATTATGGCGAAATAGTGCATGCGTAAACACTCGCTCAACTTTTCACTTCTTTTTGCTGACCCGTTTTGTTGCCTTATGATGGGGCAACTCTACCTTCTTGCTTGCCTTCTTTCCTTCCTTTTCTTTAGTTCGCTGCTCTAACCTGATATTGTACCGAATGGCCTGCCAGTATTCACCACCATAGCCCACCAGTATTTCTGAACCTGCCGGAATATCGCGGGCTGCTTCTATGTAGCAGCGTTTTTTTTCCGTTACATATTCTGCATTATTCTTAACGCCTTCAATCCGAACAAGGCCCTGTGCATCATTCGCATAATGTGCAATTCCTTTCTTTGTTTTCCAGGCATCAATACAATATTGATTGTTGAAGAAGAACACATATCCATTCCGGTCATCTGCCATCTTCTCTACTTCTTTCCAGGAAACAATCTGGCCTTTATATTCAACTATTCGGGTACCTTTTGGAATAAATACTGTTGTAAAAAGCCCTTTGCCCGCTCCGGGTAAAGACGACTTCTTAATTACCATTTTCTTTTCAAGTAATGCCATAGGGCCGCGAAGATAATTGAAAATTGATTAGACAAAATAAACGAATCAAATAGCGGCAAAAGATTTAATCAGCAATCGAATGCTAACCAGAACCACCACCACACCTACCAATATCATCATTCTTTTTACCGGGAGTTTGCGGGTAATATTGGCAGCAATAGGAGCCGCGATAATGCCTCCTAATATCAGGCCCACAATAATCTGAATATGGCTAAGCCCAATGGTGGCAAAGAATGTAAGAGAGCTTGCAAACGACACAAAAAACTCGGCCAGGTTAACGGAACCAATCGTGTACCTCGGATGCCTGCCACGGGCAATTAGCGTTGTTGATACTATGGGGCCCCAACCACCACCGCCTATTGAATCCATAAAGCCACCAAAGGTTGCAAGGGCAGGCACATTTTTGGTCTTTCTCCGTTTGCGGATTTGCATGAGCACTGCTTTGCGAATAATGGCTAAACCCAGAATAAGTGTATAGACAGCTACGAGCGGTCTTATAATATAATTATATTCTTCCAGTGATGATAAAATATAAGCACCTGCAATTGAGCCCAACATGCCCGGTATTAATAAACTCTTAAAAAGCTTTTTGTTTACATTCTGAAAGCGAAGGTGCGTTAACCCTGAAACTCCACTGGTAAAAATTTCGGCAGTGTGTACACTGGCACTGGAGGCTGCCGGTGATACTCCAAACGAAAGCAGGAATGAAGTTGCACTTACGCCATATGCCATTCCTAAAGAGCCATCGATCATTTGCGCGATAAATCCCGCTAATACAAACAACAGAAAATCGGGCCCAACTATCGAACGCCAATCATATTCTGAAAGGGTTTCTGACCCAAAAAATACAATAAGAATAAGCAGAATAGAACCCAGAACACCTAATAGAATCCAGATGTGCCGCGGTTTACTACGCGGCTCAGGCAGATCAGGCTTCTCATCATAGATAAGCTTTTCATCTTCACCTTCTACATTTTCGTAGCTCATCTATTCTTTATTTCTGAAATCAAGGTTATGAAACACAAAAAACCGGATAGCATCGGTATGCACAAACGTAGTGGATGCCGGCAATTGCTGAAATACATAGAGGTATCCGATCTGGGCATTCAGTTGTTCCGTAAACTGATAGCCTATTCCACCAAACAAACGATTCTGATCAAGATAGTTATTAGCAATATGCTTACCGGCACTTATATGCAATTCGTCATTCAAAAAAAGAAAGGGAGTTTTGGGTTCAACTGTTTTTCGGGTAAGCGGAATGGTTATGGCAAAATTATACCGGAAGCGCCAACTGAATGTATAATCTTCACTCACTTCACCTGCAACTGGCGTTCTGCGAAAGCGTTCTTCTATTCTAAAATATTGCGCGGTTGTAAACCATTTCTTCTTCTCAAACCATTGTATCTGTTGCCATACACGATGTTCGGGTAAATCTGGTATGGGGTCGGTATTATACGATGTAATGTACCCATAGCCTGAAGAAACCCGCGTTTGATCAGTAAGATAATACACCGGGGCGATCCTAAAAATACTTAGACCCAACCTGTTGGTAAAGTTATCGGTAAGCCGAAAATGAACATCGGCCCACAGCCCCCACTTATCCGACAACCGGGTTTGATTAAAATAGGCAGTCCATGTTTGCTGGCGGAACTCTTTGTCTTTCTCCTGCGCTACCACAGTTAAGCTAAAACTTAAGGCCAGTACAATTAATAAAAATCTCCCCATAAGCTATCACCGTTTATTCCTACAAACTTAATAGGAATAACGTAATGTAATACCATGCGCAAAACAGCCATTCTGGTGGAACTCATAATACCCTAAATAAAAAAAGCGCCTTGTGTGGCGCTTTTTTTATTTTACTTTTCAAGTAGCTATTAACTACACCTTTATCTCTACATCTACTCCACTTGGCAATTCCAGTTTCATCAGTGCATCTACAGTTTTAGCACTGTTGCTGTAGATATCCACCAAACGCTTATAGGTACAAAGTTGAAATTGCTCCCGCGATTTCTTATTTACGTGTGGTGAACGCAGTACCGTGAATTTTTCTTTCTCGGTTGGCAACGGAATTGGTCCGCTTACTACTGCGCCTGTAGCCTTTACTGCGCGTACAATTTTTTCAGATGACTTATCAACCAAATTGTGGTCGTAAGACTTAAGTTTAATTCTGATTTTCTGATTCATAATCTAAACGTCTTTTAGATATTTATTTAGAGGCTACAGCGCCTTTAACTTCTTCAATTACTTTATCGGCAAGGTTTCTTGGCACAGGCGAATAATGGGCAAACGTTAAGGTTGCTGATGCCCGGCCAGATGTAAGTGTTCTTAAGTCGGTAATATAGCCAAACAATTCAGACAATGGCACATCTGCTTTAATAACCTGTGCACCACCACGGGTATCCATACCCTTCATAATACCTCTTCTTCTGTTCAAGTCGCCTGTTACAGAACCGGTGTATTCATCAGGAGAAATTACTTCCACACCCATAATTGGCTCTAACAACTGAGGTGCGCATTTAGCGGCAGCCTCTTTAAATCCAATACGTGCTGCCAATTCGAACGACAATGAGTCAGAATCCACATCGTGGTACGAGCCGTGGAATAATCTAACCTTCATGGAGTCGATTGGATAACCAGCTAATGGTCCGTTAACCATAGCCTGATCAAAACCTTTCTGAACAGCTGGTATAAATTCGCGAGGAATAACACCACCCACAATATCATTCACAAACTCAAGACCTGGTTTATCTTCAGGGCCAAGTTCGCGTGGACCAATCTCAAATACGATATCGGCAAACTTACCACGGCCACCAGTCTGTTTCTTATACACTTCTTTATGTTCAACCGATTTGGTAAGCGCTTCTTTGTAAGCAACCTGAGGAGCGCCCTGATTAATCTCTACTTTGAATTCACGCTTTAAGCGGTCAATAATAATCTCCAGGTGCAATTCGCCCATACCCCGTAAAATGGTCTGGCCGGTTTCCTGATCGGTATTAACACGCAGTGTAGGATCTTCTTCTACCAGTTTGGCAATTGCCATACCCAGTTTATCGGCATCCACTTGTTTCTTAGGCTCAATGGCATAACCAATAACAGGTTCAGGGAATAACATCGACTCTAACACCACAGGACGTTTCTCATCACACAGGGTATCGCCAGTCTTAATGTCTTTGAATCCTACTACTGCACCAATATCGCCTGCGTGCAATCGTTCAATCTGATTCTGCTTGTTAGCGTGCATCTGGAATACGCGGGAAATACGTTCCTTTTGTCCAGACCGGGTATTCTTAATATAAGAGCCAGACTCTAAAAGCCCGGAATATGCGCGTACAAAACACAGACGACCTACAAACGGGTCGGTTGCAATTTTAAATGCCAGACCTACAAACGGTTCTTTTTCGCTGGGGCGGATTTCAACAGGTTCATCTGTATCGGGGTTGGTACCCACAATCACATCTTTATCCAACGGTGAGGGAAGTAACTCCATCACATAATCAAGCATAGTTTGTACTCCTTTGTTTTTGAATGAAGATCCGCAAACCATCGGAACGATCTTCATATCGATAACAGCTTTACGAAGGGCCGTTAAAATTTCGGCTTCGGTAATTGAATTAGGATCTTCAAAGAATTTCTCAATCAAGGTCTCGTCATATTCAGCTACGGCTTCCAGAAGTTTCTCGCGATATTCATACGCCTCTTCCTTCATGTCGTCAGGAATCGGAACTTCCTGAAAGGTCATGCCCTTATCCGCTTCATTCCAGATAATACCCCGGTTGTTGATCAAATCAACTACACCTCTAAAGTTCTCTTCGGCACCAATAGGCAGTTGCAACGCAACTGCTTTGCTACCTAATTTTTCTTTTACTTGTTTACATACGCCAAGGAAGTCAGCCCCGGAACGGTCCATTTTATTAACGAACCCAATACGGGCAACTTTATAATTATCGGCCAGGCGCCAGTTTGTTTCTGACTGAGGTTCAACACCATCAACCGAACTAAAAAGGAATACCAGACCATCCAACACACGTAGCGAACGATTTACTTCCACGGTAAAATCAACGTGTCCGGGTGTATCAATAATGTTTACATGATATTCCTGATTACGGTATTTCCAGTGCACAGTAGTGGCTGCAGAAGTAATGGTAATACCACGCTCTTGTTCTTGTGCCATCCAGTCCATGGTAGCAGCACCTTCGTGTACCTCTCCAATTTTATGGTTTACACCTGAATAGTAGAGAATACGCTCGGTGGTAGTGGTCTTTCCTGCATCAATGTGCGCAGCAATACCAATATTACGGGTAAATTTAAGATCTCTTGCCATGGAGGATTATAATCTGAAATGTGAAAACGCCTTGTTCGCCTCTGCCATGCGGTGTGTATCATCTTTCTTTTTGATAGCCGCTCCTTCACCTTTAGAAGCTGCCATAATTTCTGCAGCTAACTTATCCATCATGGTTTTTTCACCACGAGCACGGGCATAATCAATAAGCCATTTAATGCTCAGGTTGATTTTACGCTCGGGTCTGATTTCTACGGGTACCTGAAAAGTTGCGCCCCCTACTCTGCGGCTTTTAACCTCTACAGCAGGCATTACATTATTCATAGCACGCTTCCATACTTCAAGACCAGGTTCGCCACCAGCCTTCTTTTCTACCTGAGCAATTGCATCGTAGAAAATATTGTAAGCCACACTTTTCTTGCCTTGCTCCATCATGTAGTTCACAAATTTGGTAACAAGCGTATCGCCAAACTTAGGGTCGGGCAGCAGGTATCTTTTCTTGGGTTTAGCCTTTCTCATAATCTAATTACTATTTTTTTCCTTTTGCGGGAGCACCTTTGGCAGCAGCAGCTGCGGCACCCGCTTTAGGGCGTTTTGCACCATATTTAGAACGGCTTTGCAGACGTCCGTTTACACCAGAAGTATCCAATGCACCACGAACAATGTGGTAACGAACACCTGGTAAATCTTTAACCCGGCCTCCGCGGATTAAAACAATTGAGTGTTCCTGAAGATTGTGACCTTCGCCCGGAATGTATGCGTTCACCTCTCTGTGGTTGGTTAAACGTACACGGGCCACCTTACGCATGGCCGAATTCGGTTTTTTAGGAGTTGTTGTGTACACACGGGTACAAACTCCCCTGCGCTGTGGGCAAGAATCCAGGGCTGGTGACTTTGACTTGAAAGTCAATTTCTTTCTCCCTTTTCTTACAAGTTGCTGAATGGTAGGCATTTATATTTCGTTTTTTGACCCTTAAAAAATAAGGACTGCAAAGGTATTTAAAGTACGATAGGATGCAAAACCCTGACTTAAGATTTTTCTATGCGATTTGCTTTAAAATCGAGGTATTTGGTATTAGGCTTCCCCAACTGTACCTCCAAAATTCATTGGAAACTGGGGGGCTTCGCTCGTTTGCTTAATCGGCCCGAAGGTAGCTTCGTACTTACTGATGTTGTCTTTAAGTGCGGCCAACAGGCGTTTAGCGTGCTCCGGTGTGATAATAATCCTTGATTTTACCCGGGCTTTAGGGACTCCAGGCATTAGGCGGATAAAGTCAATAACAAATTCGCTATTGGAATGAGCAATCATAGCCAGGTTAGAATAGATGCCCTCTGCTATTTCTTCTGAGAGTTCTATGTTAATCTGGTTTTGGGGAGGGTTGTTTTTTTGGTCAGCCATATCTTGTATTTGTAGATGAGACAATTAGGTGTTTGAAAACTAAGCCTGATCGTAAATAAAATGTGCGAACGGTAAACCATTCGCACATTTTCAAATCAACTCATTTTCAGCTTATTTAATCTGCCAGTTCTTTTTCTTTTGATTTGCGCTCTGGAGAATTAACCATGCGTTGGTATTCATCTTCAGAGTTTACAATCATATCATTCAACCGTCTCTGGCCAGTACCGGCAGGAATCAGGTGCCCCACAATCACGTTCTCTTTTAAGCCCATTAATTGATCGGCCTTACCACGGATAGCAGCTTCGCTCAACACCTTAGTAGTTTCCTGGAACGATGCAGCAGATAGCCAACTTTCAGTTTTCAACGAAGCCTGCGTAATACCCTGCAAAGTAGGTCGTGACACTGCTGATAACGCATCGCGTACTTCAACCAGCTTATGATCTTTACGCTTCAACGCTGAGTTTTCATCGCGTAATTCACGTGCGCTGATAATCTGGCCCACCTTGAACTTCTGCGAATCCCCCGCTTCAATTACTACTTTCTTATCCAACACGCCATCGTTCTCTTCGCGGAACTCAAACTTATCTACGTATTCGCCAGGTAAGAATGTTGTATCTCCCGAATCGATGATCTCTACTTTCTGCATCATTTGACTAACGATACACTCAATGTGTTTATCGTTAATCTTCACACCCTGCAGGCGGTACACTTCCTGAATTTCATTCACCAGATATTCCTGTACGGCAGTAGGTCCTTTAATTGAAAGTATATCAGATGGAGTAATTGCTCCGTCTGATAACGGTTGACCGGCCTTCACAAAGTCATTATCCTGAACCAGAATATGTTTAGATAACGGAACTAAGTAACGCTTTTGAACACCATCCTTAGATTCGATAAAGATTTCGCGGTTACCCCGTTTAATACCACCGTAAGTAACTACACCGTCAATTTCACTAACCACAGCCGGGTTAGATGGATTACGGGCTTCAAACAATTCTGTTACACGAGGAAGACCCCCGGTAATGTCGCGGCTCTTACCCATTGTACGAGGAATTTTAGCCAATACCTGGCCGGCTTTTATTTTCTCGCCTTCATCTACAGCTAAGTGAGCTCCTACCGGAATATTATATCCCTTCGTTTCAGACTTACCATTAACAATGATTGCCGGGTTTTTAGTCTTATCGCGCGTATCGGTAATTACCTTTTCGCGGTGACCAGTCTGCTCATCGGATTCCTCTTTATAGGTAATACCTTCAATGATAGCTTCATAACCAATCTCACCATCAAACTCAGAAAGGATAACGGCATTGTAAGGATCCCAATAACATAGTTCCTCACCTTTCTCTATTTTCTGGCCATCTTTCACTTTCAGGAAGGCACCGTAAGGAACGTTGTTTGTTATCAGAATACGTTTTTCTTCATCCAGAATTCTGATTTCACCTGTACGGCCCATTACTACTTTCACTTTATTCTCATCGCGATCGGTAGTATCTACAGTACGGATACCTTCAAACTCTATCGTTCCAGAGAACTTAGCCTTGATGTTTGCTTCCGTAGCAATGTTAGAAGCTGTACCCCCCACGTGGAACGTACGGAGTGTAAGCTGTGTACCTGGTTCACCAATTGATTGAGCGGCAATTACGCCTACCGCTTCACCTGCCTGTACCATTTTACCGGTTGCCAGGTTGCGGCCATAGCATTTTGCACATGCACCAATCTTGGTTTCGCACGTTAACACCGAACGAATCTCAACTTCTTCAATACTGCTTTCTTCTATCTTCTTAGCAATCTCATCTGTAATCTCTTCATTTGCTGCACAGATCAACTCTTCGCTGATTGGATCGTAGATATCATGTACCGTTACACGTCCCAGAATCCTTTCTGACAATGGTTCAACTATATCTTCATTGTCTTTAAGCGCTGTTACATGTAATCCTCGCAGCGTACCACAATCTTCTTCAGTTATTACTAGGTCTTGTGCTACGTCTACCAACCTGCGGGTTAGGTAACCTGCATCAGCAGTTTTCAGTGCCGTATCGGCAAGACCTTTACGCGCACCGTGTGTAGAGATAAAGTACTCTAATACATCCAATCCTTCGCGGAAGTTGGAAAGAATCGGGTTCTCGATAATGGAACCTACTGATCCCGCCAGGTTTTTCTGAGGCTTAGCCATAAGGCCACGCATACCCCCTAATTGACGAATTTGCTCTCTCGATCCACGCGCACCAGAGTGCATCATCATATAGATTGAGTTAAACCCTTGCTGATCTTCTTCCAACTGCTTCATCAGCGTGTTGGTAAGCATCGTGTTGGTACGTGTCCAGATATCAATTACCTGGTTATAACGTTCGTTATCCGTAATAAGACCCATCATGTAGTTGTTCCAAACAGAATCAACTTCTTTCTGAGCATCCTCAACCAATTTCTTTTTCTCAGCAGGTACTTTCACGTCACCAAGACCCATTGATAACCCACCTTTGTAAGCCATCTGGAATCCTAACTCCTTGATATCATCTAAGAATTTAGCTGTTTTAGCCTGGCCTGCCACACGAAATACATCGGCAATAATGGTTTGCAGTTTCTTCTTCGTTAAGAGTTCATCTACAAATCCAACCTCGGTAGGCACAACCTGATTAAAGATTACGCGGCCCGTTACGGTTTCTACCATTTTGGTTTCTAAATCGCCTGTCTTCTTATCGCGTGTGTTTACGCGTACTTTAATAAGCGCGTGTTTAGAAAGCTTGCCCTCGTTATAGGCAATAATTACTTCTTCAGCCGAATAGAATTTCTTGCCTTCACCTAACTGGCCTTTGCGGCCTTTGGTCAGATAATACAAGCCCAATACCATGTCTTGTGAAGGTACAGTGATAGGAGCTCCGTTGGCCGGGTTCAAAATATTGTGCGATGACAACATTAATAATGATGCTTCAAGAATTGCTTCCTGACCCAGCGGAACGTGTACGGCCATCTGGTCACCGTCAAAGTCTGCGTTAAATGCAGTACATACTAATGGGTGTAACTGAATTGCTTTTCCTTCAATCAGCTTTGGCTGAAATGCCTGAATACCTAAACGGTGAAGTGTTGGGGCACGGTTCAAAAGAACAGGATGTCCTTTCAATACGTTTTCTAAAATATCCCACACTACTGGATCTTTACGATCTACTATTTTCTTGGCCGACTTAACGGTTTTAACAATTCCTCTTTCAATAAGCTTGCGGATAATGAATGGCTTAAACAATTCTGCCGCCATATCTTTTGGAAGACCGCACTCGTGCAGTTTCAATTCAGGACCAACCACAATTACCGAACGACCCGAGTAGTCAACACGCTTACCCAGTAAGTTCTGACGGAAACGTCCTTGCTTACCTTTCAGCATATCACTCAATGATTTCAACGCACGGTTTCCGTCCGAACGCACGGCATTCACTTTACGTGAGTTGTCGAACAAAGAGTCAACCGCTTCCTGAAGCATCCGCTTCTCGTTACGAAGAATTACTTCTGGAGCTTTTATATCAATTAAACGCTTCAGACGGTTGTTACGAATAATAACACGTCTGTAAAGGTCATTCAAATCGGATGTTGCGAAACGACCACCATCCAACGGAACAAGTGGACGTAACTCCGGTGGAATTACCGGTACCATCTTAATGGTCATCCACTCCGGACGGTTCTCAATACGCGTATTGGCATCGCGGAAAGCTTCTACTACTTTCAAACGCTTTAAAGCTTCTGCCTTACGCTGTTGTGAAGTATCAGTAGCGGCCTGATGACGCAGTTCGTATGAAAGTTCATCCAACCTCACGCGTGATAGCAACATCTCTAATGCATCAGCGCCCATTTTGGCGATGAATTTTTTAGGGTCATTATCATCCAAAAGTTGATTTTCGCGAGGAAGTTTATCTACGATATCAAGGTATTCTTCTTCGGTTAAGAAATCAAGACGGTTTACACCATCCTCTTCTTTCACACCGGGTTGAATCACTACATATCTTTCGTAGTAAATGATCTGATCCAGTTTTTTGGTAGGAAGACCTAACAGGTAACCGATCTTATTAGGTAATGAGCGGAAATACCAGATATGTGCTACGGGAACCACCAATTCGATGTGGCCCATACGCTCACGTCTTACTTTCTTTTCGGTAACTTCTACCCCGCAACGATCGCAGATAATACCCTTGTAGCGAATACGCTTGTATTTTCCGCAATGGCACTCCCAATCTTTAACCGGGCCGAAAATGCGTTCGCAAAACAAACCACCCATCTCCGGCTTGTAGGTACGGTAGTTGATAGTTTCGGGCTGCGTTACCTCACCATGAGAACTTTCCAGAATAGACTCTGGAGAAGCTAAACTGATAGTGATTTTTGAGAAGTCGTTGTTGATCTTTTTATTCTTTCTGAAAGACATGCTCTAGTAGTTTTCAGTTATCTAATTCTTATAAAGTCTGAACGTTGGTAAGTCCGGAAGTCCGTAAGACGCTTTCCGTCTTTTCGGACTTTCGGTCTTCCAACTTTTAATCCATAGTAATCTCCAATGCAAGACCACGCAATTCGTGAACAAGCACGTTAAACGATTCAGGGATATTCGGCTTCCTCATCGTTTCGCCTTTTACAATAGATTCGTATGCTTTCGCACGGCCAATCACATCGTCAGACTTAATCGTGAGGATTTCCTGCAGGATATGCGATGCGCCAAAGGCTTCAATCGCCCAAACCTCCATTTCTCCGAAACGCTGTCCACCAAACTGCGCCTTACCACCCAACGGTTGTTGTGTAATAAGTGAGTACGGGCCAATAGAACGGGCGTGCATCTTATCATCTACCAGGTGACCCAGCTTAAGCATATATGCCATACCTACGGTTACCGGCTGATCAAACTTCTCACCCGTTAAACCATCGTATAAATACGTGCGGCCAAACTCCGGCAATCCTGCTTCAGCAAGTTCACTTGAAACCTGATCGATTGATGCACCATCGAAAATCGGAGTAGCATACTTGCGACCCAATTTCTTACCGGCCCATGCCAATACTGTTTCATAGATCTGACCCAGGTTCATACGGGATGGTACACCCAACGGGTTAAGACAAATGTCTACCGGTGTTCCATCTAATAAGAATGGCATGTCTTCTTCGCGTACGATACGCGCTACCACACCTTTATTACCGTGGCGACCAGCCATCTTATCTCCTACTTTCAGTTTACGTTTCTTAGCTACATAAACCTTTGCCAACTGCACAATACCGGCTGGTAACTCGTCACCTACTTCGAGTGTAAAGCGCTCGCGCTTAAACTCGCCCGCAATTACATTGCGTTTGTTCAGGTAATTCTTAACTAATTCTGCAACCAGATCGTTGGTATGATCTTCGGTTGTCCAGCTTTCAAGGCTTACATCAGCAATCAGGTTTACTTCTTCGGGAACATTGTAATTGCTCTCATCGCGATAAATGTTCTTGTCCGGGAAGAGGTTGTTCTCCAGTACTTTGGCCGAGAATTTTACTCCTTTACTGATAAGCTCATCACCAAATTTATGCTTAACGCCCTGACTGGTTTTGCCTGTTAACAAACTGGTTAACTTCTTAACCATTTCGTCACGAAGTTCAGTTAGCTCCTTGCTGTACCGGTTCTTCAGTGCATCCAACTCTTTCTTAGACTTAGTGCGAATATCTTTATCGCGCTTAGGCCTTGAGAAGAGTTTGGTTTCGATTACAACCCCTTTTAATGATGGAGGTGCTTTCATAGAGGCATCCTTTACATCACCAGCCTTATCTCCAAAGATTGCTCTCAACAGCTTTTCTTCTGGTGTAGGATCGGTTTCCCCTTTCGGTGTAATTTTACCAATAAGAATATCGCCTTCTTTCACCTCAGCACCAATGCGAATGATACCATTCTCATCCAGATGCTTAACGGCTTCTTCACTTACGTTTGGAATTTCAGAAGTTAATTCTTCTTCGCCTCGTTTTGTGTCGCGAACTTCAAGTTCAAACTCTTCTACGTGAATGGATGTGTACACATCATCGCGCACCACGCGTTCAGAAATTACAATCGCATCTTCAAAGTTATATCCCTGCCATGGCATGTAGGCCACCAATAAGTTACGACCTAATGCCAACTCACCATTAGCTGTACCATAACCCTGACATAACGGCTGCCCTTTGCTTACCTTATCCCCTTTCTTTACAAGTGGGGTTAAGTTTATACACGTATCCTGGTTGGTTCTTCTGAACTTAATCAGGCTATAGGCTTTTACTTCATCATCGAAACGAACCAGTTGTTGTTCTTCTGATACTTCATACCGAACTACAATTTTCTTCGCATCTACAAATTCTACAATTCCACTTCCTTCCGACAAAATCAATGTGCGGGAGTCTATGGCTATGCGGCCTTCCAATCCAGTACCTACAATAGGAGCCTCGGGGCGCATAAGAGGTACGGCCTGGCGTTGCATGTTCGAACCCATCAAGGCACGGTTAGCATCATCATGTTCCAGGAATGGAATCATAGATGCCGCTATCGACACAATCTGGTTAGGAGCAATATCCATGTAGCGGATTTCTTTTGGTTCCACCACAGGGAAATCACCTTCAAAGCGAGCCTTTACGCGCTCATCTTCAATTTCTCCGTTCGACTTTATTTTTACATTCGCCTGCGCGATGTTGTACGTATCTTCTTCTTCGGCTGTCAGGAATATTACTTCCTTTCCTTTTACTTTACCACTCTCAACCTTGCGATACGGAGTTTCGATAAAGCCCATTTTATTTACTTTGGCATGCACACAAAGTGAAGATATCAAACCGATGTTCGGGCCTTCAGGGGTTTCGATGGTACACAAACGACCGTAGTGTGTATAATGAACATCTCGCACTTCGAAACCTGCGCGCTCTCTGGAAAGACCACCCGGACCAAGTGCCGACATTCTTCTTTTGTGTGTGATCTCTGCCAACGGATTGGTTTGATCCATGAACTGAGACAACTGGTTGGTTCCAAAGAATGAGTTGATAACCGAAGACAATGTACGCGCGTTGATCAGATCAACCGGTTTAAAGTCTTCGTTATCGCGCACATTCATTCTCTCTTTGATAGTTCTGGCCATACGAGCCAACCCAACACCAAACTGAGAATATAACTGCTCGCCTACTGTTCTTACCCGTCTGTTGCTCAAGTGGTCAATATCATCCACCACTGCTTTTGAGTTAATCAAACCAATCAGGTATTTCACAATCAGAATAATATCTTCTGTTGTTAATACGCGTTGATCGAAGCTCAGATCTAATCCAAGTTTTTTGTTGATTCTGTAACGACCAACTTCACCCAAATCATAACGCTTTTCGCTAAAGAACAAACTCTGGATAATATCACGGGCCGTTTGTTCGTCAGGTGCTTCTGTATTCCTTAACTGACGATAGATTTGTTCTACCGCTTCTTTTTCTGAGTTTGAATTATCTTTTGCCAGCGTGTTGAAGATGATGTGGTAATCGGCCACGTTTACATCTTCGCGGTGTAAAATGATAGACTTTACACCAGACTCTATAATAACATCTACATCTTCGGCAGATAATACATGGTCGCGTTCTAACAACACTTCGTTACGGTCGATAGATACCACTTCACCGGTATCTTCATCCACGAAGTCTTCTGTCCAGGTTTTAAGAACCCGGGCAGCCAGCTTACGGCCTACTGTCTTTTTAAGTGTGTTTTTATTGGCTTCGATTTCTTCAGACAAACCGAAGAGATCCAGAATATCTTTATCGGTACCATACCCGATTGCACGCAACAGGGTAGTTACCGGAAATTTCTTCTTACGATCGATGTACGCATACATAACTGCGTTAACATCAGTAGCAAATTCAATCCACGAACCTTTGAATGGAATGATTCGGGCAGAATAAAGTTTCGTTCCGTTGGTGTGTTTACTCATGGCAAAAAACACACCTGGCGAACGATGCAATTGCGATACAATTACACGCTCTGCGCCATTAATTACGAACGAGCCTTTCTCAGTCATGTATGGGATATTTCCCAAAAACACTTCCTGTTCAATGGTTTGGAAATCTTCGTTATCCTCGTCATTACACGTTAACCGTAATTTCGCCTTAAGCGGAACGGAGAAGGTTAATCCACGATCGATGCATTCGTCCACATTATATTTGGGCGGGTCGATGGTGTAATCCACAAACTCGAGCACGAAGTTTTCGCGTGAATCTGAGATGGGGAAGTTCTCTGCAAATACTTTAAAGAGGCCTTCGTTTTGTCTTTTTTCTGCAGGTGTTTCTATCTGCAAAAAGTCTTTGAAAGATTGAAGTTGAATATCGAGAAAATCTGGATACTCAAGAACTTTCTCAATTGAAGAGAAATCAATCCTGTTATTTAGTGTTGTCTTCTTTGCCAAGGTACTTCTTCGTTTAAATTTCCTGGACTAGACTAATCCGATCTACTATATTTTTTGGGTACTGCGCTTTGCACGCTATAAATAGGGAAAGACCCCAGGTCCAATTCAATGGATCTGGGGCCTGATTTCCGCTCAGACGGTACCCTTCGTCTTCAAGAAGATTATTTCAACTCAACTTCGGCACCCGCCTCAACAAGTTGCTTCTTAAGGTTTTCAGCTTCGTCTTTAGGTAAGCCTTCTTTAATTGTTTTAGGAGCTCCGTCAACTACGTCTTTAGCTTCTTTTAAGCCAAGACCAGTCAATTCCTTCACCAGTTTCACAATCTGGAGTTTGTTAGCACCGGCAGCCTTCAATACCACATCGAAGTTGGTTTTTTCAGCAGCAGCAGCACCACCAGCAGCAGGACCAGCAGCTACAGCTACAGCAGCAGCAGCAGGCTCAATGCCATATGTTTCTTTAAGGTAAGAAGCCAGTTCATTTACTTCTTTAACGGTAAGTTCTACCAGTTGATCGCCAAGAGATTTTACGTCAGCCATGATTTGTAAGTGTTTAAAGATTCTGTTTTTAATTTTGTTTTCTTTCTTCCAAAGCCTTTACCAGACCTGCTACAGTTTGCTTGCCGCTTAACAAAGCAGACAATACATTCTTGGCAGGAGATTGCAGCAAGGAAATAACATCGCCAATGAGTTCGTTTTTAGATTTCAACTCAACCAGCGTATTCAGGTTTTCCTCTCCTATAAACAGAGTGGATTCGATGGAGGCACTTTTAAAACCTGGTTTGCCTTCCAATTTTTTTCTGTACTCAGAAATAACTTTTGCCGGAGCATTTCCCACCTCTTTCGAGAAGATTACTCCTGAAAAGCCCTTTAGTGTACCAAACAATTCTTCATAATTACCTTCTTGCTTTTCCAATGCTTTGCGGATAAGTGTGTTTTTGTACACACGGTACTCCACACCGGCATTGAAACACAGTCTGCGAAACGCGTTGATCTGCGCAACAGTCAGACCGGAAGCATCGGTAATATAAAAGTGGTTGTTCTGAGAAAACTTCTCAGCCAACTCTTCGATAATTTGTCCTTTTTCTTCCCTGGTCATTGCATTTATTTTATAGACCTACAACCGAATTCTTATCCACCATTATTCCGGGGCTCATCGTGGAAGACAGGGAGATACTTTGTACGTATGTACCCTTCGAAGAGGCTGGTTTTAATTTAACCACCGTATTAATAAGTTCAGCAGCATTTTCTTTGATCTTGTCTGCGCTGAAGGAAGCCTTACCTACGCTGGCGTGAATAATTCCTTGTTTATCAATTTTGAAGTCAACCTTACCCGCTTTTACTTCTTTCACTGCTTTTCCAACTTCAAGGGTAACGGTACCCGACTTCGGGTTAGGCATTAAGCCACGGGGGCCCAGTACCTTACCTAATTTACCAACCTTAGCCATTACGGTAGGCATGGTAATAATCACATCAATATCTGTCCATCCGGCTTCAACCTTCTGGATATAATCATCTAACCCTACGTGCTCGGCACCGGCATCTTTTGCTTCCTGAGCTTTATCAGGCGTGCATAATACCAGTACCCGTACAACTTTTCCTAAACCGTGTGGCAAAGACACAACGCCTCTTACCATTTGGTCTGATTTTTTAGGATCAACACCTAACCGGATATCCACATCTACCGATGCATCGAATTTTGTGAAGGTAATTTCCTTCAACACCTTGGCTGCATCTTCCAGAGAATACTCTTTCTCCAGATTATGCTTGGCGATTGCCGCCTTTCTGTTTTTAGTCAACTTTGCCATTGCTTAATTTATTTATCCCAGGGGGCGTTGCCACTTACTGTTACTCCCATACTACGTGCAGTACCGGCAATCATTTTCATTGCCGACTCTACTTTAAATGCATTCAGGTCGGGCATTTTCAATTCAGCGATCTTCTTGATCTGATCCCATGAAATAGCTCCTACCTTAGCACGATTAGGCTCTTTTGAACCTTTCTGAATTTTAATAGCCTCCATAATCAGCACAGCTGCCGGAGGTGTTTTAATCACAAAGTCAAACGACTTATCGTTATAGATGGTAATCAAAACAGGCAGAACCTGTCCTTGTTTATCCTGTGAGCGAGCGTTAAACTGTTTGCAGAAGTCCATGATGTTCAAACCTTTTGAACCCAGTGCTGGACCAATTGGAGGTGCAGGGTTTGCCTGACCACCTTTTACCTGCAATTTCAAATAACCGGTTACTTCCTTAGCCATTGTATTACTAGTCTACTTTTTCTACCTGCATATAACTTAACTCAACCGGGGTGTTTCGTCCGAAGATTTTCACCATTACGTTGAGTTTCTTCTTGTCTTCAAAAATTTCTTCTACCGAACCCGTAAAACCACTGAATGGACCATCCATTACTTTTACCGATTCGCCTTTGATAAACGGGGTTTCCAGTTTTTCTTCGAACTGATCTACTTCATCTACCTTACCCAATATCCGGTTTACTTCAGACTGCCGAAGTGCTACCGGTTCTTTAGATGTGGCACTGGAACCATTTGTTCCTAAAAAGCCAATCACCCCGGGTATATTGTTTACTGTATGATATGCTTCGCCATTCGAAAGATCAGCTGACACTAAAACATAGCCCGGAAAGAAATTTCTTTCGCGAACACGCTTTTTGCCGTTACGCATCTCATATACCTTCTCGCTCGGAATCAAAACCTGCGGAATAAAATCCACCAGTTTAGACCGTTCGATTTCAGTTTCCAGGTAAGATTTTACTTTCTTCTCCTGGCCGCTGATTACGCGTAACACATACCATTTTAACTCTGCCATTTGGTCTTTACGGATTAGAATTCGCGATAAAACCAGGACAAAGCATTATTGAACCCGAGGTCGATAACACCAATTATTAAAGCAAAAATCAATGACGCCACCAGCACCAGAATGGCACTGCTTTGCAATTCATTGAATTTTGGCCACGAAACCTTATTTCGGATTTCGTCAATGGATTCTAAAATGTAGTTCTTTACCTTTTCCATCCAGTTTTAAAACTTTGCACGGTAAACCCAACCCTTTCCTCTCAAAACCAAATAATGCCCGAACCGTGTATTCAAAGCATCTATTTTGCACGGGTGCCTGGATTCGAACCAAGATCAACGGTTTTGGAGACCGCTATTCTACCGTTGAACTACACCCGTAAAACAAGGGCTTCCAAACCCTTAGGGAATCCTCTTGAGCTCCACCCATCCCAAAACTCAAAAGGACTGCAAAGGTAGAAGAAGAGAAAAAGAAAACAAAAGGCTGTCTAAGAAAAATAGAGGAAAGTTTGAGTTCTGATTTTCAGGGAGTTAGGGTACGTTCGCTCAGGCTGAATTGGCATATTGGGCATCAAAATCTTACTACTCCCCTTTCTTAACCTTCTCTTCCGCAACTTTCATCTCGCACGTAGGAGAAGAACTCCAACATGGGCGAAGGTCCCCGAAACGGGAAACTCCGCTGGGAAGGCGCTAATGAACATTAGCTATCTTATCTGATGAATCGGTTTGAAGGATCATTTTAATAACTGGTTTAACCAAATTACCTGATCCTATATAAAAACTAAATCGCCACCCGGTGAGAGTGGCGATTTAAATTAAAAAGATAACTTATTGTTCTTAATCCAAAATCTCAGTTACCTGACCTGAACCTACAGTACGGCCACCTTCGCGGATAGCGAAACGAAGACCTTTCTCCATAGCAATCTTGTTGATCAGTTCAACTTCGATGGTAACATTGTCGCCAGGCATAACCATTTCAATACCGGCAGGAAGTTTACACTCGCCTGTTACGTCAGTGGTACGGAAATAGAACTGAGGACGGTATTTGTTAAAGAATGGAGTATGACGACCACCTTCTTCTTTAGAAAGTACGTACACTTCAGCCTTAAATTTAGCGTGCGGAGTTACCGAGTTAGGCTTGCAAATAACCATACCGCGGGCGATCTGGTCTTTTTCAATACCACGCAACAACAAACCTACGTTGTCGCCAGCTTCGCCTCTGTCAAGAATTTTACGAAACATCTCCACACCTGTGATAGTAGAGGTTAAGTTCTCGGCACCCATACCTAAAATCTGTACTGGATCGCCAGTTTTAATAACACCGCGTTCGATACGACCAGTGGCAACAGTACCACGACCAGTGATTGAGAACACGTCTTCAACAGGCATCAAGAAATCTTTGTCAACCAGACGAGTTGGAATTGGAATGTAGCTATCAACCGCGTCCATCAATTCTTCTACTTTAGCAACCCACTTAGGTTCGCCATTCAATGCACCAAGGGCAGAGCCTCTGATAACCGGCATAGTATCGCCAGGGAAGTCATAACTGGACATTAATTCACGTACTTCCATTTCAACCAGGTCAAGCAATTCCGCATCGTCAACCAAGTCAACTTTGTTCATGAAAACAACAAGGGCAGGTACACCTACCTGACGAGACAACAAGATGTGCTCGCGGGTTTGTGGCATAGGGCCGTCAGTGGCAGCAACTACAAGAATAGCACCATCCATCTGGGCAGCACCTGTAACCATGTTTTTTACATAGTCAGCGTGACCCGGACAGTCTACGTGTGCGTAGTGTCTTTTGTCTGTAGCATACTCTACGTGTGACGTGTTGATTGTAATACCGCGTTCTTTTTCTTCAGGAGCATTGTCGATTGAAGAGAAGTCGCGAACTGCAGCAAGGCCTTTCTTAGAAAGCACCTGAGTAATAGCAGCAGTTAAAGTAGTTTTACCGTGGTCAACGTGACCAATGGTACCGATGTTTACGTGCGGTTTCGAGCGGTCGAATGTTTCTTTTGCCATGTTTGAAAATTCCAGTTAAAGTTTAAAATGTATTATAGTTCAAATAAAAGTTACTAAGCCTTTATCCTCCTTTTTGGAGTACACCCTAAACATTTTTAGCCTTTCGGATAGGAATTGCCATTTACATGGCTGCATGAATCTGTTGTTACCTGTTTGATGTTCGCTACGCACCAGTAATTTCAAATTCAAAATTCATTCAATAAATAGCATTCCGCTTGTGCGGAATTAAGATTACCCATCTGGCAATCTTTCTGGCAGAGCTGTTGATGAGGATTGAACTCACGACCTCTTCCTTACCAAGGAAGTGCTCTACCACTGAGCTACAACAGCATAGTTTATTCAAAATTTTAAACTTTAAAATTTTGACTCTATATCAAAGCTCAAAATTTGAATTCGGAATCTTGAATTTCGAATTCATTTTGAGCGGGAGACGAGGCTCGAACCCGCGACCTATAGCTTGGAAGGCTATCGCTCTACCAACTGAGCTACTCCCGCATTCAAATCTCGAATTCAAAACTCCGAATTCGAAATTATTTGGTGGGGAGAACAGGATTCGAACCTGTGAAGACATAAGTCAACAGATTTACAGTCTGTCCTCGTTGGCCGCTTGAGTATCTCCCCGTTGCCTTTCTTTTAAAGAACATTCGGAGATCATCAAAAACCGCTCTCCTACCCTCTTTTCCGGCAGTGCCAAAAAATTAGGAGTGCAAAATTATACGGTTTTTCGGTTTAGCCAAATACCGCCCTTTTTAAATATTTTAAGGGGTTGAAGCTTACGGCTGCTACATTACAATAATATCGGCCAGTACATCGTCTCCAAACTCTTTGCGGAAGATTTCAAGAATGCGGGATTTATGCAGAAGAAGGTCGTTCTTGAGTGCCGGACTGTCCAGTTCTACAAAAAGAACTTTATTACGGATTTGAAGTTTTTTGGTGCGTTTGGCTACCACTTTTCCTACTAATCGCTCCCATGAAGCGATAAGGTTTGCTTCGTCAAATTTTGATTTAATGTGGTAACGCTTCAGCAGTTTTTGAATAGCCTGCCCAATGTGCAAGGAGTTGCCGTCATTATTTATGTTTGAAGCCATGTGCTGGTAAAGGTACCGTTTTCGATAGTAAATATACGGGCTTTGATGCCGGCAGCCGTTAGAATGCTTTGCGTTCTGTCTGGCCGGGCATCGGTAATAAACAGTTGCCCGAATGTTCCTTCTGCCACCAGGGTAATCAGGCGGTGTATCCGGTAATCGTCAAGTTTATCAAAAATATCATCGAGCAATAAAATGGGCTTACGGTTTAGTTTGGCCTTAATTACCTCAAATTCAGATAGTTTTAAAGCCACCAGAAAAGATTTTTGCTGCCCCTGCGATCCTATTCTTTTAATCTCGTACCCATTAAGAGAAAACAAAAAGTCATCGCGGTGTATACCTGTTGTGGTGCGCTGCAGGGCAATGTCTTTCTGTATGGATGTTTTTAAGAGGTGCGAAAAGTTGGCTTCTGCCAGGTCTGACCGGTAGGTGATACCAGCCTGTTCTTCGGTGGTTTGGGCCAGGTACGTGTAATGCTGCTGAACCCGTATGGCAAACTCGTTACAAAATTTTTTGCGGGCATTAAATATATATTCGCCCGATTCAACCAGTTGTGCATTATAGGTTTCTAATAGCGGAACATCTACCCGCCCGTTCTCTGAAAAATTTTTAAGCAGGCTGTTACGTTGCTTGAGTTGATGGTTGTAAACGATAAGGTTTTCCAGATAGGTACGATCCAGCTGACTTACTATAGTATCTATGAACTTACGCCTTATCTCTGCTCCGTCCCAGATAAGTTCAATATCCTGCGGAGCAACAAGCACAACCGGATACTTTCCTACATGTTCGGAAAACCGGGAGTAGTCCTGGCCATCTTCGCGCAACACTTTTTTACCCGCGGTTTGAATTATGCATTCTACCTCATTCGGCTTGCCATTAAAGGTGAAGTTTCCGCGCAGAAAAAAACCCGATTCCTGATGCATAATGTTCTGTACATCAGAGGGATTAAATGCGCTTTTTGAGAAAGAGAGATAATGAATGGCATCCAGCACATTGGTTTTACCAGACCCATTTTTGCCTACAATACAAGTAACATCTGTATCAAATGCCAGGTTTACCTCGGCATGATTCTTAAAATTGAAAAGGCGCAGGTGATTGAGAAACACGTAACAACAATAAAATTCAATAGTTAATACGAACGGTCATTTGGCGATTGTCGCACGGTGGCGTATTTTCGCAGTTCACATTACGAATCAAAATTAGCAATTATGGCAACAGCCCAGGCTAAAAGCAGCACGAAGAAAGATAAGAAAGCATACTCTAAAGAAACCTACATGTTTTGGTTTGAGAGCATGTTACTAATGCGCAAGTTCGAAGAGAAAGCAGGCCAGCTATACGGAATGCAAAAAATACGGGGCTTTTGCCACTTATACATTGGGCAAGAGGCCTGCGCAGCCGGCTCGGTTTCGGCTTTGCGTAAAGGCGATAAATACATAACCGCTTACCGCGACCATGGACACCCCCTGGCTTTGGGTACCAGCCCAAATGCTATTATGGCCGAGTTATATGGCAAAGAAACCGGTATTACTAAAGGTAAGGGCGGCTCGATGCACATCTTTGACAAAGAACACAATTTTGTAGGTGGCCATGGTATTGTAGGCGCCCAGGTACCCCTTGGTGCCGGAATTGGTTTTGCCGAAAAGTTTAACAAAACCGGAAACCTGTGTATTTGCTATATGGGCGATGGCGCAGTGCGGCAAGGAGCTTTCCACGAGGCGCTTAACCTCTCTATGTTATGGAAAATACCTGTGATTTTTGTGATCGAAAATAACGGCTACGCTATGGGTACTTCGGTAAAACGCACCTCTAACGTACACGATTTGCACACGCTGGGCGAATCGTACGACATGCCCTCTGAAGCCGTTGATGCAATGGATGTAGAAGCTGTACACGAAGCCGTTGAACGGGCTGCCGAAAGAGCCCGTGCTGACGAGGGTCCAACCCTTTTGGAGTTTCGCACATACCGCTACAAAGGACACTCTATGAGCGACCCGCAGAAGTACCGTACCAAAGAAGAAGTAGAAGAATACAAACACCGCGATCCTATTGAACAGGTGCGCCACACTATTTTAAACAAGAAGATTGCTACCGAAAAGGAACTTGAGGCCATTGAGCAAAAAATAAACGCACAGGTAGAAGAAAGTGTAAAGTTTGCTGAAGAATCTAACTTCCCCGATCCATCAGAAGCGCTTACAGACGTTTACTACGAGCCCAATTATCCGTTTATAATGGACTAAACCGGGCTTTTGTTAAATAAGCCTGAATGCTTAGTTTTGCGTCCCGTTGTAAAGCGGGACTTTTCATTTTATAATAATCATGGCAAAGAAGGAAGAAAAAAAAGATGCACTCGAAAACGTAGAGGTACTTCAGGAAAAACTGATTGGTATTGAGGGTTGGTTTGAAAAAAATCCTAAAACTGCAATTGGAATTGCTGCCGCTATTCTGCTTGTGGTGGGCGGTTATTTCGGATACCGCTATTATATCAACAGCCAGGATGACCTTGCCCAAAGTGAAATGTTTCAGGCTGTGCGGTATTTTGAATCAGACAGTTTAAATCTGGCCCTAAATGGCGATGGTAACAACCTTGGATTTCTTCAGATAGTTGAAGATTACAGCGGTACAAAAGCAGGTAATCTCGCTAACTATTATGCCGGGGTTATTTACCTGAAGCAGGGGAAATTTCCGCTGGCCATTTTTCACCTGGAAGATTTCAGTTCAAATGATTTATTGGTTCAAGCCCGTGCATACAGCCTAACAGGCGATGCCTATATGGAACAGGATAACTTTGAAAGTGCCGCTAAATATTATGCAAAAGCAGCCAGCTATAAGCCCAATAAAGAATTTACACCTACCTATTTAATGAAAGCTGCCCTGGCTTATGAAAAACTAAACCAGAACGATAAAGCAAAAGCAGCATACCAAACTATTATTGACGAGTTCTGGGAATCAAGCGAGTACCAGAATGCCAGAAAGTTTAAGGCAAGACTGGAAAGCAATTCGTAAAAAGAATTTCATGTACTTTTAAAGGGGTAGTTTACTATCCCTTTTTTATTATTAACCTTTATTGTATGGCAGGTCAACTCAAAACCGTTTCGGGCAAAAGCAAAATAGATTTAGCAAAGAAAAAATTTGCCATTGTAGTAGCCGAGTGGAATGAAGATATCACCGAAGCGCTTTATGATGGAGCTTACCAGGCTTTGCGAAAACTTGGTGTGAAAAAATCGGGTATACTCAGAAAAAATGTTCCGGGTACGTTTGAACTTACACTAGGTGCATTATGGATGGCCGAAGAAAAGAATATTGATGCAGTTATCTGTATTGGCTGCGTTATACAAGGCGATACACCGCACTTTGATTACATCTGCCAGGGCGTAACGTATGGTATTACCGAAGTAAACATTAAAACCAAGAAGCCTGTAATATTTGGTGTGCTTACCACCCTGAATAAAAAGCAGGCATTGGAACGTGCGGGCGGCAAGCTTGGTAATAAAGGAGAAGAGGCTGCTGTTACGGCAGTTAAGATGCTGGAGTTCCGGTAAAGAAAGGATCTTAAACCGTATTTGTTAGGGCAACTACTTAACGATTGTGCAGGCCCCAACCTGACTGCAAGAATTAACGAACAAATTGCTGACACGATTAGACAAATTCTTTGGTATGCAATATTTGCGGCACCATTGAATACTGTTCCGTTGGCTTGGCAGATATTCTTTTATTAGACAAATATGCATTTTGATTGCATTTTTGTCTAAATTAGTATTATGATAGCACGCCACCTCGCCAAAAAGATTACTTCTTTAAGGAAGCAATTTCCTGTTTTGTCCCTTACCGGACCGAGGCAAACTGGTAAAACAACCCTTCTAAAATCCATTTACAAAGACCTCCCCTACATTACTCTTGAAGATATTGATAATCGCACCAACGCAATACAAGATCCACGTGGGTTTCTCAGTAACTTTCCTAATGGCGTTGTACTTGATGAGGTCCAAAATACACCTGATCTATTTTCCTACATACAGGGCATAGTGGATGATAAGGATATTCATGTCGTGCTATCCGGGTCCCAAAATTTTTTACTATCCGAAAAAATAAATCAGAGCCTTGCCGGCCGAACCGCCATTCTAAAACTTCTTCCGTTTTCTTTTGAGGAACTGAAGGGAACAAAGTATGAACCCAAAAGCTGGGAAAACTTCGTGTTCAACGGAGGTTATCCACGCTTGTACGACAAACAGATACAGCCTGCGGATTTTTATCCAGCTTACATCAATACCTATATTGAAAAGGATGTACGTCAAATTAAAAATATCGAAAACCTGAACAGTTTTTCATTATTTCTAAAGCTTTGTGCAGGCCGAACAGGGCAAGTACTGAACATCCATGCGTTAGCGAATGATGCAAGTGTAAGCCCTAATACCGCTAAAGCCTGGCTTTCTGTTTTAGAGGCGAGTTACATCATTCATTTCTTACAACCCCATCATAAAAACTATAACAAGCGCCTAATAAAATCACCAAAACTCTACTTTTATGATACGGGTGTAGTGTGCGCGCTATTGGGTATTGAAAGTCCATCGCAATTAATAACACATTACTTAAAAGGGAGTTTGTTCGAAAATTTTATTATCAATGAGTTTATTAAACAACGATTAAACGATGGAAAAAATCTCAACACTTTTTACTGGCTTAGTAAGGATCAAAAAGAAATAGATTTACTGATTGACCAGGGTAATAAATTAATTCCTATCGAAATAAAATCAGGTCAATCGCGCAATGCAAGTTTTTTTTCTAATTTACTCTACTGGCAAAAATTAAGTGGTGCGGATTCGGAAAACCTTAATGTTATCTATGGTGGAACCGAAAATATGAGAACTTCAACCGGTAATTATATAAGCTGGAAAAATAGCTCCAAAGCTTTGGCTTAAAATATAACTTAACCCAATAAAGCTATACCAGTATATTTACAAATACAGTGCTTATCAACTAGAAGCCATCTCAAAAATACTTTGTCATCGCGGACAACGTTCCGCGATCTCAAAATTTTGAGTAGAAAGTCGGAATGCCGGAATAAATCTGGCATGACATGTACTCTTGGAAGTATTTTTGAGATGGCTTCTAAATGAAATACGGTAGAAACATTAATAACCATGTCTTTTCTTCCTGAAGAAATAAAAAAAGCAGGCTTTAAGCCTGCTTTTTCATTCGGATCGATGGTGGGTCTAAAAATGCTTTACAATTTCATTTCCAAATTCTGAACATTTCAATAACGTTGCGCCCTCCATTAACCGATGGAAATCGTATGTAACACGCTTGGATGAAATTGCTTTTTCCAATCCTTTATTAATCAGGTTGGCTGCTTCCTGCCAGCCCATATACTCCAGCATCATTACTCCCGAAAGAATAACAGAGCCCGGATTTACTTTATCCTGGCCGGCATACTTCGGAGCTGTTCCGTGTGTAGCCTCAAATATGGCATGGCCGGTTATGTAATTGATATTTGCGCCAGGCGCAATTCCTATTCCGCCTACCTGAGCAGCCAATGCATCGCTCACGTAATCTCCATTCAGGTTTAAGGTGGCAATCACATCAAAATCATCGGGGCGGGTTAATACCTGTTGTAAGGTAATATCAGCAATAGAATCTTTAATCAGGATTTTACCTGCAGCCAGTGCTGCTTTCTGCTCAGCGTTTGCGGCTTCTTCTCCTTTTTCTTTTTTGGTTTTCTCCCACTTGCTCCAGGTGTACACTTTATCGCCAAAATATTGTTCAGCAACCGCATACCCCCAGTCGCGGAAAGCACCTTCAGTAAACTTCATTATGTTTCCTTTGTGCACCAGCGTTACCGATTTTCTCTTATGCGTTATTGCATAAGAAATTGCGCTATGAATTAAGCGAACACTACCGCTCCAGCTAACGGGTTTAATACCAATGCCCACGTTTACATCCGTTTTTACATCGGTAGCCCCAACCATTTTCCAGAATGATTCGGACTTTTCCTTTGTATTGAAGCGGATCTTATTGTATTCCTTTGGAAATTCTTTTGCTAAGAAGTCAAGAACTTTTTGTGCCTCAGGTGTACCTGCCGCAAACTCTATTCCGGCATAGATATCTTCAGTGTTTTCGCGGAACAGTACCATATCAACGGCACCCGGGTTTTTTACCGGTGAGGGAACTCCCTGGTACCACCGCACGGGGCGTAAGCACACATAAAGATCAAGTATTTGGCGCAGCGCAACGTTTAATGACCGAATACCTCCGCCTACCGGAGTAGTTAACGGTCCTTTTATTCCCACCAGGTATTCACGAAATGCGTCCAGCGTCTCATCGGGCAACCAGTTTCCTACCTTATTAAATGATTTTTCACCGGCCAGAACTTCTTTCCAGTTTATTTTTCTCTTTCCGTCATAGGCTTTTGCAATGGCTGAATCCAGTACGTGTTGTGACGCACGCCAGATATCGGGGCCGGTTCCATCGCCTTCAATAAAAGGAATGGTTGGATTATCGGGCACGGTAAGTTTTCCGTTGCTAATAGTAATTTTTTGTTCGCTCATGGTATTGATTTTAAATAGATACGATACTGAATAATCGGGCCTGAAATTAGGAAAAATCCGGCAACAAATAGCGTTGAATTTACTTCAGGTAAACGGCTGCCTGCTTGCCCAGTACAACTTCTACGTGGTCAGTTAGTGTGGTGCTTAATGCATAACCGGTATAGGTAGGGGTTACCGGAAACTGGGTATGACTGCGGTTAACCAATACGGCCACTTCCAGTTTCTTGATTTCGATTTCCAGAAATGGCTTCATTCCGTATGCCAGTGTACGGCCGGTATTCAGTACATCATCAATTAAAACAATACACTTTTTCTTCAGTTCTTTTGCTCCGCAGTCCAACACCACTTCGCCCACAGTAGGGGCCAGTTTATCGAGTGAAACTTTTACTACTTTAATTTCGATGGCTGCAATGGATTCTAATTCCTGGGCTAACAATTTTGCAAAACTATATCCCTGACCATCAATACCAGCCAGCACAAGAAATTTCTCTTTGAAATTGTTTTCAAAGATCTGGTATGCAATGCGCTTAATCTTTTGGTTTACATTGGCAGCATCCAGCACTAAGGTGCGTTGTATGATTTCACTCATGGTAACGGAACAACCTTGCTGTCTTTAAATGTAGATAATATTACGGTTGAATGCATGTTATCAACCACTTCTATATTGGTCATTTTTTCAAGCATCAGGTTTTGGTATGCCGGAATATCGGGAGCAACAATCTTTAAAATGAAATCGGCCTGCCCCGTTACGTGGTGACACTCTACTACTTCGTCTACTTTTTGTATGGCGTTGATAAACTTGGCTATATTTTCTTTGTTATGCCCCTTAAGTGAAACCATAACAAATGTTGAAACACCGAGGCCTACCGTAGCCATATCAATTACAGCATGATAACTTTTAATAACACCTGAGTTTTCCAGTTTCTTAACACGTTCCAGTGTAGGGGCCGGAGACAGCCCGATTTCCTGGGCGAGTTGAGCGTTGGTGATATTGGAATCTGTTTGCAGGATTTCTAAAATCTTGCGGTCGGTGGCATCTAGTTTTACTTTCATGTGTTGCTAATTTGTTTTTTTGATCCTCCGAAATTTGCCTGAACGTATTGGATTAACCGAGTGCTATCTGGATTAAGATCGCATTTGTTACGCGTACGCACTATGCTTATTTCATCAGAAGAAAGAGTAAGTTTAAATGTTGTGTAGTAGTAAAATTAGAATAAAATTTTTGCTTACGTGGAATTTGGGGTAGAAAATTCTAGCAAATGTTATATTCCTCGCCCTCATTGGCGGCTCCCCTATTATCCAATGGTAGTTAGAGAAAATATTTTTTTTCATTCAAAATTCTTGCAATGCCTTTATCCAACGGCAATAATTCACGATTAAGAATACTTTTCATTTTAGAAGCGTCTGGTTGTCTGCGGGTCATATCTCCCTCCTTAAGCGGTGGCAGGTAAACTATTTCCGATTTGGACTTGGTTAGGTCTATTATCGTTTGGGCCAATTGCAGTATGGTATAATCGCGTTCGTTTCCGATGTTTATCACATCATTCACCATCAGGTTCTGTTCCAGAATTTTAACCATGCAATCCACATTATCATCTATATAACAGAAAGTACGGGTTTGCGCACCTTTACCATAGATAGTAATGGGTGTATGATTAAGGGCCGAACTTATGAACTTAGAAATTACAAAGTCGGTGCTTTGCCGTGGGCCGTACGTATTAAAAAACCTAAAGATGGTGAACGAAAGACCAAACTCTTGTTGGTACGACCGGCAGAAGGCTTCGCCTACATTTTTGACTACCGCATACGGTAGCCGGGAATTTAACGGGGTGGTCTCCTCGTTTTGTGGAAGTTCAACCGGTTCGCCATACACTTCAGATGAGCTTGAAAAGAATACCCGCTTCACCCCGGTATTTTTACTCAGATCAAGAATGTTTTTAATGCCACTTAGGTCATTCAGAACCTGAACGGGATTTTCTAATGTTCTCTTTACACCCACCACAGCCGCAAAGTGAAAGACGTAATCAAACTGGTAGCTGGTCATGATAGCCGCAATGTCGTGGTAGTGATTTACATCGCACTTAATGAATTTGCATTTTTCATGCTGTGGTAGTTTTCGCAATTCGCCCGTTAAGAGGTTATCCACAAGAACAACAAAATGTTCAGGATTTGTTAAAAGTCTTTCAGCTAATGAACTGCCAATAAACCCGGCTCCACCCGTAATCAGAATTTTGGTCATAGTAAAATAAAGAGTTTCAAAATTAACAAATCACTATGAATAGACCTCGCGGTAAATCTGGCGGGCAATATTAAAATTGCGATAGGTTATGGCCAGATTACGAATACGGTTTTTTGTTTCAACCTCGGGTTGTTTTAATATATTATCAATAACGACCAAGGTCCTTTTGTATTCAGTATGAGTAAATTCATTTAGTATTGCCCCGGCCTGGTGTTGAAGGATAATATCCGAATCATCGGAAATATTGGCGGGAATTACCACAGGCAACCCCAGCGCCCAGTATTCACCGTCTTTAATGGGCGTACAATATTTTTTGGTAGCAACTGGTTTAACAGGGGTAATGGCGAAATGCCCCAGTGCCATATAGCGTGGCACATCTGCATGTGCCACAAAACGGGAAACCACTAGTTGGGAATTTAATCCGGCTTTCGCACAATCCCACTCAATCTCGCTTCTTTCATGATTGGTTAACATCAGTACCCGAAATGAATCGCCCCATTGCTCTGTAGCCGCTTTAAAAAAATCAAACACTTCTTCGCGCAAATAAATACCACCTAGTTTGCCAGCATAAACACAAACAACTTTGCCAACCAGATTAAGTTCTGAAAGTAATCTTTCATCTCTGGAAAGAGATGCCTGAAATAAATCAAGATCTACACAAGCCGGCTTAACAAAATATCTTGGTATTGTTATACCATATTTTTGTTGCGCATATTGAAACATTCCTGTGGTGGCCGCAATAACCGTTGATGCTCTTCTTGTTTGAAGTTTCTCTAATGCAAAGAGTAGGTTGAATGCTACCCCGTTCTTCCTCCATGTTCCATTCTCAACCATTGCTTCGGCATGAGGTTCATAACTATCTAATATTAGTTTGCAGCCGGTAATTTTTGAAAGCAAATACCCAATGGCACCAGGCGGTGTACAGAAGCAATGAATTACAGTAATTTTTTTTCTACGGATTAACCGAATCAGTGAAAGGCCGGCCGTTAACCACATCCACAGCCCGCGCCAGCCAAACGGTTTATATAAGAAGGGTTTCCAGTTAATATTATCTCTGGCAAGTGCTTGCTTTACATTATTGTTAGCATCAGCAAAAACATCTTTACTTTTCTCAAGCGTAACAAGTGTTATAACATTATTGTTGTTTACTTGTGTAATGATGCGCAGGTATGGTAATGTATAGGTTTGAATAAGGGCATCGGGATAGCTCCAATACGTAAGCACCAGAATATTCTGCGGAGTCATAATCCCATTGCTAATTTTACAATAACCAAAAAACGCTTTTTAAAAATCTCTGCGGGATTAAGTTTAATTCCGCGCCAGAGGTATTGAAAAACTTCTTTACGGGATGCATGGGCCATAGCCAGGTGTAAAGCAGCATAGGTAAAAACACTGGCATAGGTCTGCCTGAGGTGCGAACCAAACGCTCGCTGATTTTCAGAATCAGATTCAACAATTTTTGCAAAAGTCTCAACTTTACTTTTAATTTTTTCAGTATCACCGGATAGTACACTTCTTGCATCGTGATTTACTACAAGCGATGTGACTTCGGGGTTATGCATAAACTTAAACCGGGCCGCTAAGCGAATCCATAATTCCCAATCTTCTAACGAAGACAATACTCTTGTTTGATTAAATCTGTTTTGAAGCGCTATCTCTCTTCTGATAAATACTCCATTACAACTTAAAAGATTGCCTCTCAAAATCTGATCGTTTATATCTACTATTTTTTTCGGCCATCGTTCTTTACCCGTGTCATCATCCTTAAACTTATATCCTAAGTGAAAAACTTCCGGTTTGTTTTTCTGAATAAAATTAAAGGCTGTTAAAAGGTGGTGTGGCAATACCAAATCATCCGAATCCAGAAAATTCACATACTCTCCTCGGGCTTTTGCAATTCCGTAATTTCTGGCTGCTGCTCTTTCTTCGTTTCGCTTTTTGTAATATTGAACCCGGCTATCCCGAATGGTTTGAATAATCTCACTGGTATTGTCTGTGCTTCCGTCATCCACAACTATCACCTCAAAATTCTCAAATTTCTGCACCAGCACAGATTGAATTGTTTTATAGATAAACCCAGCCCGGTTATACGTTGGAACTATTATACTAAAATAAGGGCTATTCATGGTACACCGTTTGAAGTTTGCTAATCATGTCAGCCAATTCAAATCTCAAGGCCACCTCCTGCTTTCCATTTTCAATCAATTCATTTCGTAAAGATAAATCGCACCAAAGGGTTTGCATGCCTGTATAGATCGAATCGGTGTTCTGAAACTCGGCCACCCAGGCGTGCTTCTTATGTTCTACAAATTCTTTTGCTATGCCCGACAAGGTAAACACAGAGGGTATTCCCGATGCGAGCGCTTCCACATACGTTTGTCCGAATGCTTCAACCAGCGGGGTAACCGGAGTATGAATGTAGAGATCAAACACTCTATACAGTGCTGCCATATCGGTTTCAAATGGAATAATTATTTTGTTAGCCTCAGGAATATCTTCCAACATAGTTAACACCGTATGGGCATACGGTCCTTGTGCATTGCACAACACCAGACACGCTGTTGGATGTTGCTTTTTGAATTTCTTAAAAGCGGGTATGATAAATTGAATTCCTTTCCATTCAATAAAACGAGCCACTACTCCTACAACTGGTTGTAGGTTGGGAATATTCCATTTCTTTCGAACGGCATCAATCCGGCTTTGAGAAATGTTATAGAATTGTTTCAACTCAAACCCATGGGGAATTTTTACCACTTTGTGTGCGGCAACCTTCTCCAACTCCAGTAACGTAACATCGGTTGCCTGGCTGATTGAAATAATCCGGGTTGATAAAGCATTACTGAGTTTGTCGTACTTCACTCCCGACTTTTGGTATACATGATGAAAGTTACTGGTATGGCGCGTATAGATTCTACAGCGAATACGGGCCAACCAGGCTGCTGTAAGTCCAACCAGTTGCGCATCGAACAAATGAGTATGCACTATCTGGGGACGTTTTGTCACCAGAAAAATAAATACACGAAAAAAGGCCGACACCAGATCGCGCTTATCTCTGTACCTGATTTGCTTAACAGGAATGTTATGATCTGTGAGAAATTTTTGCAAATCGGAAGTGCCCGGATTTAATAACAAAAAAGTAAGGTTGTAGTATGGCTTTAACGCTAATGCGGTACTTTCAAATGCTATTGATTTTTGAACGTGCGAAACAATATATATTAATTGCAATTTTTTCATTGCGTTTGGGCAATTACATCAAAATGACAATTTACAAACTCAAAATTCGGGGTAATAATTTGGCCGGTTTCTGCATGCTTAACTGATGAATACCCTAACGCGTTCAGAAAAATGATTAGTGCCTGTGCCGAATCACGTTGATCTTTCAGGTTACGATCATCAACTTCAATAAATAAAACAGGTTTGTGTTTCTGTAACAATTGGCGTGCGCCACGCAACACGTGCAACTCATAACCCTCCACATCCAGCTTTATCAGATGTATTGCGCGTAATGAGGTTACTTCATTTACACAATCCAGTTTTTTGATCTTAACAGGAACAGTGTTTTTATTTGCAGTTGGCGATACCCGATTACCACCCCGATTACCAGGAGTGCGTACTTCCAATTGAACTTCTCCCTCAACATCTCCTAGCCCCACGGGTAGTAAATCAACATTCGGGAGTTGATTGAGTGCAAGATTATTTTTACAAACCTCGTAGTTATGCGGATCGGGCTCAAAGCCAATCACCTTTCCGGTAGCAGCAAGTTTTCCGAAATTCAAAAGAGTCCATCCAATATTGGTGCCTACATCTATTACCGTATAGCCCGGCTTACATAATTTAAACAGGTTATCAATTGCAGGCTCGCGAAAGCCAAAGTATAGTAAGTGACCCATATAATCACTTACATCAACTTGTAGGGTTAGTCCGGCTCGTTTTACCATACGCGTGCTACCCGAAGCATACTGATACGGATTGGGCACAAACCGGCTAAAAAAATATTGCGGACTTTTGTTCTGCGTTAGGTTAGCCAAGGCCTGCTCTAAAAATGGAATTCGAAAAACATTCCTGAAAAAATTAAGGGCACGTACGCGGGCAGTAATCTTCATAACGTACCCGAATTAAACCCTTTATAAATTCTTGCTGCCACCAATATCGAAATACTCTTTCTATACAAAGGATCTAAAACCGGGCTTATTGAAAAAAGATTTAGTACTGCCCGCCATATCGGATACATTACATTAATTACCCGCAGAATAGCAACCTTCCATGCCGTATAGTGAATGTCGAGTTCATGGTAACCCATACCTACCGCTACCCTTCGGGTTTCAGCTCTACGTTGCTGGTTGCTTAACCAGTTATCAAGATTAATCCGATCTTCTTCATTATGCAATACATGCACGCGGCTATCAATATAAAAATTTAATCCAGTTGCTTTTAACCGTTTGGGAAAATCGTAGTCTTCAAAACCTGCATGTGGAAAATTCTCTGCGTATCCACCAATTTTTTCAAAATCATTTTTCAGAATAGAAAGATGAAAACTGGCAACCGACACAGAGTTGAACAGAGTATTCGGTTGCCAATCTTTTCCATACCAACCTTCGAACGAAGTCATTTTATTTTCTTTTAAGAAACGACCGAAACTGGTTTTGGAAAGTTCTGCCTGAAGCGTTTGAGGATAAACCCAATCCAGGTTTATCGCTGCATTTTTCAGTTGGTTATGAAGGTTCAATGTATGATCAATCGATTCTTTCGAAATCATAATATCATTATCCAGAAATAATAATAAAGTGGCCTCGGCCAGCCGGGCTCCTGCATTGCGGGCCGATGCTACACCCTGTCCCGGGTTTGAAATGAGGGTAACATTTTCAGGTACTACTGGAGTATTCTCCTTTGAATCGTTTACCACTATTATCTGGCATTGCAGGTGATTTGTTGCCTTAAGAGCCGCTTCAAGTGTTTTCTGAAAAACAGAAACACGATCTTTGGTGGGGATGATAATACTTACCTGCATACTTTTACTCTGGTAATACCGCCACTGCATAGCGGTTAAACGAATCGTACGTAACCGGTTTTAAGTCATAAACGGATACAGGTTTCTTTTTTAGTTTATCTAAAACCTGATACAGGTAATCCGGTTTATGTACATCATCTAAAATTAAAACTCCGGTTTTCGCAGTGGCCTCTAGTACCTGTTGCAGGTAATTAATGCGCACTTCAACAAAATTGAGATCGTGTAGCACGCAATCAAATTTGCGATTTGGTTCTTGTAAAAATTGTTTCAATGTTAGTAGCCCTGCTTCAGATAAACTATGCTTGCGCAGATATTCGCGTGTCTTTTCAATCCATTGGCTGTCGTCATCTACTGACACTACTGTAACCCCTTTATGTTCTGACGCATACAACCTGTAAACAAATGAACTAAACCCGCTCCCCAGATCGAGCACATTTTTTACTTCTTTCTTTACACACAACGCATAAACAAACGATGCAAGTTCCAAAGACATAGCCATGTCGGCTCGCGAAACATGGGCAATGTAATCATCATAGAAGGGCTTCAGTTTCTGAGAAGCCATGTCAATTTCTTCTGCGGCTATTCTGGCGAATTTGCCTTCAAATCTGGTATAGGGCAAAACCCCCGATTTCAATTTCAGAAAATTCAACTTTCGCACAATTCTACTCCACATGGTTGGTTGGATTGAGATCCCAGGCAATATCTTTTATAAACATTCTGTTAATTGATTTTATCGGCAACTCGCCCGATGCAGTAAACGGCATAGGCTCTACCGTAAACTGAAAACAATCCGTAAGTACATCAATATCTTTAAACTCATCTCCCAGGTGTACATCTACATGATACGTGCCCTCAAATAAAGTAAGCGATGGAATTTTCATCGAGATATAGCCCGCCTTTAAGGGTGTTGTAATAAAATTGCCGGTATAGTTCCGATTGTTCACTCCCAGTAATGGCGTGCTTTGAAAGTCTTTAACAACAATACCCAGCACCGGATTAGTAAGGGCTTGCGATGCGTTGAAATGCACACGAATTTCAAATTCGCATCCCATATAGGTAGTAGCTGACCTGCGTTTGTCGCACAAAACTTCAATCGCTCTAATGGGTTTATCCGATTCTTTCGGGTGAATCTGTATAAAGCCCGAAGCATCAATGGCCTGGCTATCGAGCGAGGAAAGATACTGCGCCACCACATTTGCACTTGATCCCATCGCTTTTAGCTCACCTCGTTGCAGTAATATCGATTTGGTACAAAGACTCTGCACTGCTGCCATATTATGACTGACAAATAAAATGGTGCGACCACTCCGGCTCACATCTTCCATTTTACCAATACATTTTTTTTGAAACTCGGCATCGCCCACAGCAAGCACTTCATCGATAACTAATATCTCAGGTTCTAGAAAAGCTGCCACCGCAAATGCCAACCGCAGTTGCATGCCGCTTGAATAATGTTTTAGTGGTGTATCTAAAAATCGTTCTGTGCCTGCAAAATCTACAATGGCATCAAACTTTGATGCAATCTCCTGACGCTTCATGCCCAGTATAGATCCATTCAGAAAAATATTTTCTCTGCCTGTTAATTCAGGATGAAACCCCGTACCTACTTCAAGCAAACTGGCAATGCGGCCACGACCAATTATTCTGCCTTGTGTAGGCGGAGTAATTTTAGAAAGGATTTTAAGCAGCGTGGATTTTCCGGCTCCGTTTTTTCCAATAATTCCAATCGATTCGCCAGGTTGAATTTCAAAACTCACATCGCGCAACGCCCAAAATTCTTCGCTGGAAGAATGAGTTGGTTTAAATAAATCCATCACCCTATCCCGAAAACTCAGGTAAGGGCTCTCATGGCGAATGCTAAACTTCTTTGAAACTCCTTTTACTTCCAGCACAGGTAACATAACTCAGGCGATATCGGCAAAATAATTTTCGGTGCGTCTGAAATACGCAAGCCCGATTACAAAAACCAAAACTCCTGATACTAAACTAATGGATATTAAAGTCCAATCGGGAGGCACATTAGTTAATGGCAACCGGAAAACAGAAATAGCAGCATACATAGGATTTAGCGCTACCACGTATCGCAACCACAATTGGTCAATTGACGATACCGGGTAAATAACCGGGGTTAAAAATAAAAGGGCCTGCATAAGAAATGGCACTACATACCGGAAATCGCGATACTTTATATTGAGGGCAGCTAATAAACAACCTGGGCCTACGGTTCCAATAGTAGTAACCAGCAGCGCCAACGGCCACCAATAAATCAATGACAGTTTAATGGGTGCCGAAAAAAAAAGCAGTATTACAATAAAGATTACGAACGCCATTACAAAATCGAACAAAGCAACCAGTACGGCCGAAACCGGAATAATAAGCCGTGGGAAATAAATTTTTTTGATGATAGCGGCATTGGTTACCATACTGTTGGCGGCATTGGTAACACCCGAAGAAAAAACAAGCCACAGCACCAGCCCTGAATATGCAAACACCGGGTAATCCATCCCTTCAGATGATACCCCCATGGCACGCCCGATAAAAAATGTAAAGATGAGCATAAGCAGCAGCGGCTGCAGAACCGCCCACAGAAACCCTAATACCGTCTGTTTGTACTTTACTTTAATATCGCGCCAGGCAAAAAAATAAAGCAACTCACTATAGTCAACCAGCTCTTTAAAGTTAAAAGCAAAGGCTTTTTTGGGCTTTATTTCAAAAGTATGAAGGTCTTGCAAGGCTTAGGGCGATAACAAAGCGCAAATTAGGAGAAAAAACAGTGAACCCTAATGAGCTATTTGTAAGATTCGGAATTCAGTATTTGGCAGGCCTGTTTTTAAATCCAACTATCTCTTTACTGACTGTACACTCGTAACTGATATTTCTATTTTGTGATTTATTCAGACCTTTTCACAAAATATTATGTTCAGAACCTCCGCACATGTTACATGCTGTTCTGAAATAAAATTGTACGTTACACTTTCCTTCATACAACCACTTTCTGATGTTTACATTTGAGTAAAATTAGATTGTTTTACTCTTTTGGTATGAGGCCTAACCCTAAAATACTTTTCCTTTGTCCTTACCCGGTTGGGCATTCTCCCTCGCAGCGGTTTCGGTTTGAACAATATTTTGAAATACTTAGGGCGGAAGGCTTTCAGATTACCATTTCTCCGTTTTTATCGGTTAAAGGGTGGCAGGTGTTGTATAAACGCGGTAACTTCTTTACCAAGCTGGCTGTTATTACGCGCGGTTATCTGCTACGGTGCGCACAACTCTTTACTTTACCATCTTACCAATGGGTATTTATCCATCGCGAGGCAGCGCCCCTTGGCCCACCCGTGTTTGAATGGGTTATTTCAAAAGTTTTCCGTAAAAAAATTATTTATGATTTTGATGATGCCATCTGGCTACCCAATACCAGTGGCGTAAATAAGATTGCTGCCTTCTTAAAGTGGCATGGAAAAGTAAAACACATTTGCCGTTGGAGTTATAAAGTAAGTGCGGGCAATCATTACCTGTGCGAATACGCTGCTGACTGGGGCAAGCAAGTGGTGTACAACCCTACCACCATCGATACTGAAAACCTACACAACCCAACACACTATCCTGTTAAAAATAAAACCGGTATTCGTTTAGGCTGGACGGGCTCGCACTCTACTTTAAAATATCTTAACCCATTAGCTTCTGTGTTTGAGCAGCTGCAAAGCGAGTTTCCCAATCTTACTCTTCGTGTAATTGCTGATGTACCTCCTCAACTAAATCTAAAATTCATAGAGTTTGTTGCATGGAATAAAGAAACAGAAATGGAAGACCTTTTGCAGGTTGATATCGGGCTAATGCCGCTTACAGACGATGCCTGGGCAAAGGGCAAATGTGGATTTAAAGCACTTCAATACCTTGCCCTAGGTATTCCGGCTGTGGTTTCGCCAGTAGGTGTAAATACTACTATTGTAACTCAGGGCATAAACGGGTTTGTATGCAGTACAGATGAAGAATGGCTTACCCATCTGCGAACCTTAATCTCAGATACCGGGATGCGAAAACAAATGGGCTTAGAAGGCCGAAAAACTGTAGAAGCTCATTACTCCGTTCGTTCTAACACATCCACATTTGTGGGCTTGTTCCGGTAATGTAGCATAACTACAAGTGCCATCAGATAAAAAGGAAGCAACGGAATTTTGTAGCGTGCTAAAGTGCCAAAATTAAATGTAGATACGCCCACTGCAAAGGCAAAAGACAGCGAGAACACTAATCCAAAAATTACATCGGGGTTGCTTAATGCCGATCTAAGCCTTCCGCCCACGGTAAAAATTGTGTACACTGAAAAAATTAAGAAACAAAAACTTTCCAAAGCCGAAATAAACATCAACGGATTTTTTACTTCCCACAGGTATGGCCTGAACAACGAAACGTTAATAGCTTGTGGTGCCAGTTTGAGTATTGACTCAAAGGTTCCATCCAACTCACCTAACGCATAGCCGGAACCCGCACCCCGTCCGCTCCAATACCGGATGTCGTATGCTGTAACTTTTGCTGTTTTGGCCAACCGGCTTATGGCATATCGCTCGTCATCTTCACCTACTTTAACTACCATATAATATGCACCCAACGCCACCAGCAAGGCTGCCACCGGAACAAGAATAATTTTTGCTGCCATCGATTTTATGCTTGAAAAATTATGGGCAACAAGCCAAACTAATAAAGCCGGTAAAAATGCCTGAAGAATAAATTTCTTAACACTGAAAATAATCAGTAAAGACAAAATGAATCCAACCGCGTATCCTATTGAAAGTTTACGTCTGATAAAAAATTCATGAAAGCAATACGTAGCCGCCCCCAGGCTGGCAATGGCAAGCGTATCTTTTAAAATACCCGAACCCCAGAAAAAAACCGATGGCAAAAAAAATGCAGCAATTGCCAACCCCCTGTGCAGATGGGCATACCGGGAGTAGAATGTTAAAAAAAACATCCACATACCAGTAAACGAAAGCAAGGCAAAAAAAACTGCTGTTGCGGAGTACGATGAAAAGGTAAGTAAATCGAACAGGGCTGCTATTCGAATTAAAAAATAACTTTGGTCATCGTTATAAAAATATATTCGCGATGAATACTGGTACACATCCACATGGTTTTCATTACCCCACAATAACTTTAGGCCTCGCATAGGCGAATCCATAAAAGCCTCCCAGATTTGCCGGCTCCCATGTGTATGATAACTGTAGGTGTCTCCTCCATCATAGTAATACTGATATATAAACCCCAGGGCAATGGCGCCCAGAATTTTAAACGTTACAGCGGGTATAAAATATTGCCGGGTTACAAAATCGGTGGCATACGGCCTTACCAGATATAGTATTATGTAAACAACAATCAGGAAAAGGGGCGTAACAATAAGATCGCGAAGTTCCACAGATCAAAATTACTCAATCTACAAGGCACATAAAACTTAATCGTCTTTCTCCATCTTCTTCAGGCGCTTCTTGGCATCTTTGTAGGCTTCGTTTTTACGGCCCGATTTCTTTTTTACTTCCTTAAAATAACGTTTAGCCTCAGCCTTGTTGCCTTGCTTTTCGTTTATCTCGCCCAATGCAATCAACGAAAATAAATAATAGCCCGATTCAGTAGCGCCTACTTCTTCAGCAAATTTTACAGCCAACTCATAATATTTTTTCGATTCATCGAGCTTTCGCTGAAACTCATACATCTGCCCCAGAAAAAATGCTGCATATCGCCCGCTGGTAGCTTCGTACCCCACCCGGCCACTATCAATGCGCGCTAAAATTTGCTTTGCCTGTTTCTCTAACAACACATATTGCCCCCGCGCATAAAGCATACGCGCATAATACCGGTCGAAATACGGATTATCCGGATAAGTAGTGTACAGGTATTCGGCAATTTGAAAAGCACGGGCCTGGTCGTTTTCATAACTGTTGGAAATACGCATTAGCCACACCATAGCTTCGGTGCGGGTATAAAAGGCATTGTACGAAACTTCCTTCAGTTGCTTTAGCCCAAGTTGTTTATCGCCTTTGCGGAAGAACCAGAGCAATGGTTTTAGAGCCGGATAGTTTTCCGGAACCCACACCGAAAAATAATTGTACAGCGCATCGCCAAACAATAGTTCGGGGCTTAAATGATCCATCTCGCGACACACCTCCATATAATTGAGTGCGACCTTTCCCTCTACCGCTGCTTTGCGCCAGCTCTTACGCTCTTCGTCTGAATATAACCGGCCTTTAAACCCATGCGCAGCGGCCAGAAAAAACGCTGATTCTATCTTATACTCCGGATGCTTCTTATACAGATTTTCGGCAATTAGTATGGTGCTATCCATATAGGCCAAAAATTTTTCATCGTACGTGGTGGCTTTGGTGTTAGGCATAATCTTCCACCACTCACTAAGTCCCAGTAAAAAATAAGGCAGCGGGTGCCATTTGTATTTTTGTTTAAACCACCGGAACTGCTGCTCGGCCTTTTCAAATTTGAAATTATAGAGATCGTTAAGCGCCTGGCTTATTTCAATCTGCATGGTAATATTTGAGATTAAAATAATGGTCGTGTCCTTCTTAGGCGCAACAGGTTGGCCAGCAGCTGGAAAACAAAATAATACAAAGAGCACAACCATAAGTGCCTTTACTCGTGTACTCAAAAAGTTCTGAACCCGCATCTCTGTTTCAAATAAACAAAATCTTACTTTCACGTGTTAATAATTGTTTTCTTAAAGAATATGTTCCTGTGACTGAAACGGAATCGCAATTCTCGCTCTTTACTTCCGATAAAAAACTGACGTTTATCACACTCTGCCTGCTTTCTATACTTTTATTGTATATAAAGAAGGATTTTATAGAGAACGAAACAGCCGCCTTTGAGTTTCTTCAAGACCGCCCCGAGGGTATGATTTTACGGGCTATCAGTGCATTGCAGTTTTTTTCTATACCCCTTGTGTACGCATGGAAGTTCACCGTTATCGGGTTTATTATCTGGGTGGGCTGTTTTACGTTTGGTTTCAGAATTACGTTTAGTCAATGCTGGAGTGTGGTAATGGCTGCCGAATTTATTTTTCTGTTAGCCGAACTGATCAAAATAGGCTGGTTTATGTTTGTAGATACAGACCCCACCTGGGCCGAGGTAAAGGCTTTTTACCCGCTTTCGCTCATGCAACTTGCCGACTATGAAACAATTGATAAACGATATGCCTACCCGTTGCGCGCCCTTAGCCTGTTCGAAATTGGGTACGTGTTAATTCTGGTTAACGGTGTACACCATTTTGCCAAACGCCAGAAACAATCCGCCTGGTGGATCGTTTCCACATCGTACATTCTCATTTTCGCATTGTGGCTCTTATTTTACATAATTGTTTATAAATAGCTCGGGTTATGGTTAACCCCTATTTCATCCTATTACTGATATGCCAAATTTCCCAATGGCTAATAGCTGATTTTCCCTATTTTCGCCCTTTCAATTTCAAATAGAACATAAGAAACCATGAATTTTCAGAAGGCAAATAATTTTACGGGTTGGTTTGTGTTTGGCGTAGCCTTGCTTACCTACTGGCTAACGATGGAGGAAACCGCCAGTTATTGGGATTGCGGAGAGTTTATTGCCGTTTCGTATAAACTTCAGGTACCCCACCCACCCGGGGCACCCCTGTTTTTGCTAATGGGTCGGTTCTTCTCGTTTCTGGCTATGGGCGATGTAACCAAAGTAGCCTACTGGATTAACTTTATGAGCGTATTGGCCAGTGCCTTTACCATCCTGTTCCTATTCTGGTCTATCACCTTATTTGGCCGTAAGGTTATGGGCCTGAAAAACGACTCCGAAATTACCGGAGCCAACACCTGGGTGTTGATGGGCGCGGGATTAGTAGGCGCATTAGCTTATACTTTCTCAGATTCGTTCTGGTTTTCGGCTGTTGAAGCCGAAGTATATGCTATGTCTTCTTTCTTTACTGCATTTGTTGTGTGGGGAATTTTAAAGTGGGATGTAATTGAAGACGAAAGCAAAGCCAACCGGTGGTTGTTACTAATGGCCTACATGATCGGTCTTTCAATCGGGGTGCACTTGCTTAACCTGGTGGCATTACCTGCACTTGGACTAATTTACTACTTCAAAAAATTCAAAACTTCGGTTTGGGGTGTATTTGCTACACTAGCCATAAGTGGTGGGTTGGTTTTATTTATTAATGATTTTATTGTTCCCGGCTTACCCACTATTGCCGGCCATTTCGAGGTGTTTTTTGTAAATACGTTAGGGTTGTTCTTCGGGTCGGGTGCGCTTATTTTCTTCTTACTATTAATTGGTGGATTAGCCTACGGAATCTATACCACCCAAAAACAAGCTCGTGTGGTGCTCAATACCTTTCTATTAGCTACTACTTTTATCCTGATTGGGTATGCTTCTTATACAACTGTCTTGATTCGTTCCAACTACGATACCCTGATCAATGAAAATGCCCCCAAAGATGTAATGAGTTTTATCCGCTACCTGAAACGCGAACAATACGGAAGCCGGCCATTATTGTATGGTGCATATTTTACTGCACGCCCTGTGGATATTAAGTATGGCGCACCTATTTATACCAAAGGCAAAGACAAATACGAAATCAGCGATCGCAAGTTTTCGTATGTGTACGAACCCGGAACCGAAACCATATTGCCCCGCGCGTGGAGTTCTGACCAGGCTCAGGCTTATAAAAATATAATGGGATTGCGAACCTATAAAGATGCCCAGGGCAGAGAACAGGTTATGCAACCTACTTTTGGTCAGAACCTGATGTTTATGTTTCAGCATCAAATTGGCACCATGTACATGCGGTACTTTATGTGGAATTTTGCAGGCCGCGAAAGTGATGAACAAGGCGCTGATTGGCTAAGTCCGGTTGGTGCTTCTAAAGATGTGCCCGAAGCATTGGCTACCAACAAAGGCCGTAACAATTTCTTTATGATCCCCTTTGTACTGGGCTTAATCGGAATGTTTTATCAATTCGTAAAAGACACCAAAAATTTTTCGGTAGTGGCCCTGTTGTTTGTAATGCTGGGCGTAGCAATTGTATTGTACCTAAACTCTCCTCCCACCGAACCACGCGAGCGTGATTATATCTATGCGGGTTCATATTATGCCTATGCCTTCTGGATTGGGTTGGCGGTTATAGGTTTATATGAATTACTCGGATCGTTCATTAAAAACGGAAGAGTTGCAGCTATTACCGCTTCGCTTGTAGGATTAACTGCTCCGGCCATTATGGCTGCCGAAGGGTGGGACGATCACAATCGCTCAAACCGGTATTTCTCAGTAGACTCTGCCCATAATTATCTCAATTCGTGCGAGCCGCAAGCTGTTATTTATACCGGTGGCGATAACGACACATTCCCGTTATGGTATGCACAGGAAGTAGAAGGCGAGCGTACCGATATGCGTGCCGTGGTATTAAGTTATTATAATACCGATTGGTACATTGAACAAACTATGCGCAAGGCATACGAGTCGGAGCCGATACCCTATACACTTAGTAAATATCAATATCGCCAAGGTGGTCCTAATGATTACCTGATGTATGCCGATTTTAAACTCAATAGTATTGATGCTAAAGAGTTCATCGGACTGATTTCTAAAGACTTTGCACAATTGCGCGATGATGATCGCAACCTCGTTCCCAGCAGAACCTTTACGCTTGATATTAACAAAGAAGATCTTCGTGCCCGGGGTATTATTCCCAAACGATTGGATAGTTTACTGGTAGACCAGATGCAAATCAAGTTGTTGAAAAGTAACCTGGAGAAAAAAGATCTTGCCATTCTCGATTTTCTTGTAACCAATAATTGGGAGCGCCCGATTTACCTCAACCAAACTTCGCTTTCGCAGATTAATATTGATTTAAGTCCGTATGCCGTGCAGGAAGGTAATGCTTACCGAATTTTACCCGTACGCAATCCACGGCCCGACCGCGAGTTTCTGGTAGATACCGATAAAGCCTTCGATAACATGATTAACAAATTCCGGTACCGCGAACTGGATAACGAAAAAGTCTATTACAGCGAAGACTACCGAAACTTTGTACTTAATCATCGCAGCGCGCTTAACTCACTTGCCGAAGCATTAATAGATGAGGGGCAAATGGAAAAGGCTAACACCGTACTGGAGTTTTCCACTACCAAAATGCCCGATCGCGTTATTGCCTACGACCACACTACCGCTACTTTGGTTGACTTACTCTTTAAAGTTGGCCAAAAAGAAAAAGCCCTCGAAATAGCCAAACTTCTGGGCGACCGGGCAGAAGAAATGGCGCTTTATCTGGTGGAAGAAAATTATGGTCTTAGTCAGGAATTGCGTAAAAACATTTTCATTCTTAATGCATTGCAACAAACTCTCTATGAAAATGGAGAAATGGAGTTAGGCAAAAAGTACGAAGATGCGTTTAATAGTTTGCTTACCAGTTTGCAAATGGGAAGTTCGGGGCAGCCAGGGCAGTATTGATAAACAGAGCATATAAGATCAGGGAACGAGGCCGTATTAATAAAACTCCTTTTGATGCGTCCTCTTGTTTACCTACTCAATCCGTACGATTAGGTAAGTCAAGATTCTCCTTTACAAATTGGTCACAATAAGTTTTGATAAGCTGCCGCACATACCTGAATTGATTTCTTACTTCTGTTTCTGTGCCTCTGGTTTTTGCTGGATCAGGAAAATTGTGATGAAACTTTATCGCCTTGCCGGGTAAATATGGGCATCGTTCTTTCGCATTATCGCAAACCGTAATTACAAAGTCAAAGTCAATAGCGCTATACTCATTTACATGATTGGAAGTGTGTTTAGAAATATCAATTCCATCCTCTTTCATTGCATCAATCGCGCCTGGGTTTACTCCATGCGTTTCAACCCCTGCACTGTAAATTTCGGCATAGGTACCGCTAAAGTATCGCAAATAACCTTCGGCCATTTGGCTTCTGCAACTGTTACCGGTACAAAGCACTAACACCTTTTTTTTCATCCTTACAAGCCTCCTGTGTATTGTAAAAAATCTTCAATTACAACACGTTGTTCCGCAACCACATGTTTTTGATTTTTCGGCATAGACAGTAATACTGAATATTCCGGTTGTCCCGGTTTTAAACTCCTCCATCTCTTTTTCATTCAGGTAATTTTTTAAAATATCATCCGGAATAGTGATTTGCTTTTCCTTTTGAATGATCCTGTTTGAAAAGCCATTCTCCTTAATAAGCTCTAAGTAGGTGTCTTTTTGAATTGCTCCCGATACACAGCCGGCATACATCTCAGCATCTTTGCGCAAATTTTCAGGAAGATCGCCAACCAGAACTACATCAGAAATACTGAAATGACCACCGGGTTTTAATACCCTGAATATTTCCTTAAACACACGGTCTTTATCTGGCACCAGGTTTAATACACAATTACTAACAACTACATCGGCCATATTGCCAGACAGCGGAATATTTTCAATGTCGCCTTGCCTGAATTCTACATTTGAAAAACCAAGCCTCGAGGCATTTGCTCTTGCTTTATTTATCATGGCAGAAGTAAAATCAATTCCGATTACCCGGCCATCTTCCCCGGTTTCGTTTCTGGCAATAAAGCAGTCATTCCCTGCTCCGCTCCCCAAATCAATTACGGTATTCCCCTTTTTTATTTTCGCAAACTGCGTGGGAAGTCCACAGCCAAGCCCCAGGTCTGCATCCGGGTTATAACCCTTCAACATACTATAATCATCGGCCATAATGGTGTGCACTTCCGTAGAACAACCACCAGCACCGCAGCATGATGATTGATTGGTCTCCTTTTCCTGTAAGGCAATCTCACTATACTTCTGCCTTACCAACTCCTTGATTTGTTCTGAATTTTTCATATGCATTAGTAGTATGGTTTTAACAACAGTTCTTCTTTAGTTTCAGTTTTGCAGAAATGCCTGTAAAGTAATGTTGAAGCTTCTCTATTGCCTTTTCATCAATGCAATAACAAATTGCATTGCCCTCTACATTTCCCTTAATAAGGCCTGCGTTTTTTAATTCCTTCAAATGTTGCGATACCGTAGGTTGGGCCAGAGGTAGTTCATTAACAATATCGCCACAAATACAGTCATCAACCTTCATCAGGTACTCAACAATTGCAATCCTTGCCGGGTGGCCCAGGGCTTTGATCATTTTAGCTATTGAATTCTGTTTTTCAGTAAAATGATCTGTTTTTGTTGCCCCCATTTTTATAAACTTAATATTGCAATATTACGATAAAGACTGAAATTTGGTTTTCCAGTTTCATTATTTTTTTAATTTATTTTAATTGGGAACCGTAAGGCTGAAGTTTTTTACACCATCCGCATTAACCGGATACATAATTCAGGCTTTCTTCACCATTAAAAACAGATCGAGGGCCTCAGCAGCATTGTCCATCAGCAAATAATCTTCATGCCGAATGGTGGCCACTAGTTCATCCGAAGCATCTTTAAGTTTGTTTCGATTAAGACGATTCATAAACTCGTACGGTACACGTAACCAGGAGGCCGGCAACTTGTATTGCAGGTTAAACACATCCCATCGCATAAGTTTAGCAACCGATTTTTTATTGCGTTCGTAATACTCCATTACTTTCTGATTGCCGCTAATGCCCTTCATCGTTACATCATTAAAATATTTTTGAGCCAGTTGAGTAAGTTCTGTAGCCGTGTACTCACGCACATGCCACGGATTTCGCGAAAGCGATAGGGGGCGGTTAGGGGTTGTAAGCAAGGCAATGCCACCCGGTTTAAGCACCCGGTTAATTTCTTTCAGAAAAAGTTTATCGTCTTCAATGTGTTCTATCACCTGAAAACTTACTATCGAATCGAAACTGTTATCGGCAAAAACAGAAAGAGGCGGAATGTTGCCACTGTAAAACGTACTTTGCGGGTACTTTATCTTCAGGCTTTCAATAACCGGTGCAATTTTATCAATGGCTGTATAATGCTCAACGGCAGGCAATAGCCAGTCAATACCCCGGCCTTCGCCACAACCCACCTCCAGCAACCTTCCCGAAACGAATTGTGGAGCTAATACGTACGCTTTTAACAACCGCTGATGAATAGGGTTATCGGAAGGGATTGATTCTGACGTTATTTCTGTTGTATAAACCGATGCCATTCGAAAAAAAAATATGGCGCAAAAATAGCGTAATCTATCAGAATTATCGTTTTACCTTTAAACACCAAAATACGCAGCATGAACCGGCTTATATTACTGTTTTTCGTTTCGCCCCTACTCAGTATTGCTCAACCCATAACCGGCTTAAATTTTCGCGAGTGGTATAACCCGAATGCCGAAGTTACCCTTTCCATTGATGTGGTGAGGCTATCCAACCAAATGGTTGTAGATTTCTCTATCAACTCTCAGCAATTCCCTTTAGAGAAATATGCGATTGTGTGGGAACGGAGAGATACCTATACACAACGAGATGGAACATCGCTTACCGAAACTCCAACGGTATTATCCGAATCAGAAAAACAAAAAAAAGGCAGTTGGGTTTTTTCAATCCCCGCCACTTCGTGGTTACTGGTTGCAAAAATCACCAATCTGGAAAGCAAAACAACATGGGTTCATTTCAAAAAAATAGACCCAAAATATCCGGTTAACGGATGGCTTGAACATAACGGGCAAAAATTGAATCAGAAATTTCTTACCGTTAAAAATCCCTATCAGGCAAAAAGCGAGACCGAATCATCCCTCTTTGTTTCAGCCTATTTCAATGACTTTAAACCTGCTGCCCCTCCGTTTGCCGAACAAACTGATCAGATAGATCGATTTATGTTTTATGACTCAACCTACCGCGTAGCACCAGACGATTTACTTACCCTTACCAAACAAGGTGTGTACTTGTTTCAGCGCGATACAAACGCAGCCGAAGGGTTTGCCGTGTTAGGTGTAACCAATGTGTACCCCAGGTTTTCGTCTATTACCGATCTTGCGCAGCCCTTACTCTATGTAACTACACCCGAAGAATTTAACGAAATAAATCTTGCCGGTAACGATAAAGCCCGGTTTGATAAAGTGATTCTGGATATGACAGGCGATCGCGACCGCGCTAAAACCTTTATGCGTAGTTATTTTCGCAGGGTAGAACTTGCCAACCATTATTTTACTTCGTACAAACAAGGTTGGAAAACAGACAAGGGTATGATTTACCTGATTTTTGGTTTGCCCGATGAAGTGAGCCTGAACGATGGCACCGAAACCTGGTTTTATAAATCCACACGCTCGCGCTTTACGTTTGTAAAACGGGGTAGCGTGTACGCTCCGGATCATTACGTTTTATTGCGCGATAAGCGATTTACCGAAGCCTGGTTTAGCACAATAGACTTATGGCGCAAAAGCCGGTTTTAGCAGTGCTGCGTTTTTCTACCTTTGTGTAAACTTTCTTCATGGAAAAATCGGAAATGATTTTTGGAACGCGGGCCGTTATTGAAGCCATTAAAGCCGGGCGCGAAATTGAAAAGATTTTTGTACAGGCCGGGCTAAACAACGACCTGATAAAAGAATTAATACAAGTGGCAAAGCACAATGGTGTGCCCTTTACCTTCGTGCCCCAACAAAAACTCAACCGACTGTCCACAAAAAATCATCAGGGTGTTATTTGTATGCTGGCCACGGTAAGTTATGCCAGCCTGGAAGGTATAATTGATAAAGCCTATCAGGAAGGTCGCGAGCCTTTCCTTCTTATTGTTGATCGGGTAACCGATGTGCGCAACTTTGGTGCGTTGGCCCGCACAGCCGAATGTGCCGGGTTGGATGCCATTATTATGGGCGATAGCGGCAATGCACCCATTACGGGCGATGCCATGAAAACTTCAGCCGGTGCGTTAAGTCATTTACCGGTATGCCGGGAAAAAGATTTAAAGAAAACGATCCGGTTTTTGAAAGAAAATGGTGTTCAGATAATAGCCTGTACAGAAAAAGCCACCGATTTACTTTACAACATTGATCTGAATACACCGCTCGCATTGATTATGGGCTCAGAAGAAGATGGTATTTCACCTCAATTACTTAAGGAGGCAGATCGGTTAGCCAAAATTCCGATGCGTGGAAAAATCAGTTCGCTGAATGTTTCAGTAGCTGCTGGTATTTCAATTTATGAAGCCCTGCGGCAGAAGGGTTACAAATAATCGTTTCCGTTAGGGTTAGTTTTCAGATCATTTACAAACCTGCGAAACAGTTCTTCTTTATCCTTTTCGCAAACAATAAACACATTATCGAAAGCACCAATCAGGTAGCCATTTAAACCCTGCGCTACAATCAGCGTATCTTTTGGACCTTTGATAACACTGTTCCGTGTTTCATAAATCATGGCCTCTGCACTAATAGCGTTGTTGTTTTCATCTTTCGATGAGTTATCATACAGCGAATTCCACGAACCAAGATCTGACCATGCAAAGCTACTCAGCCACACATAAACGTTATCGGCTTTTTCCATAACACCATAATCGATTGAAATGCTTTTGGTTTGTGCATACGCGGCTTGTAAGGCTTGCTTCTCATTGGTTGAATTAAACTGGCTTGCTGCTTCATCAAATACTTCGGCCATTTCGGGTAAGTATTTTTGAAAGGCCTGCAGAATAGCTTTAACGCCCCACACAAAAATTCCGGCATTCCATACAAAGTCTCCGCTCTGCAAAAAGGTTTTAGCCAGAGCCAACTCAGGTTTTTCGGTAAAGGTTTTTACTTTCTTAAGAGTTTGCTTGCCATCCAGGTATTGAATGTACCCATAGCCGGTTTCGGGGCGAGTGGGTTTAATACCTAACGTAATAAGCTTATCCTG
>Ga0209573_1000211_pt1 | contig 147718 bp, 125 predicted proteins | sample TNRBio252014_DNA_FD_185870 | JGI IMG/M metagenome (GOLD analysis project Ga0209573, IMG submission 185870) | Wastewater treatment Type I Accumulibacter community from EBPR Bioreactor in Madison, WI, USA - TNR Reactor_6/25/2014_ DNA (SPAdes)... | ecosystem: Engineered > Bioreactor > EBPR >...
TCATAGGACGGGCCGAGCAGGGCGCAGTGGTGCTTTTTGGCAAGGGCCTGCCAATGCAGATCAAAGGCACCTGTCAGCCCGGATTTGCAGGAGCCCTCGCCACAGCCGTGTTGGTGGACGATCACGCCGCGCAGCTCTTTCACGCCCGGCGGAATCCAGAGGGTGTAGTTGACAGGAAAGATGAGCTCGCCCGGCTGGGTGGAGGCCTCGTAGCGGACTCTGAAGTAGGGGGCCTCTGCGGGAGGGAAGACGTCGTACGGCGCTTGTTGGGCGGCCAGGGGACTGACAAGGGCGATGAGGAAAAAGGCGATGCTGCGCATGGAAACAAACCAACAGAGCGGGAGAACCGAAAGTTGCATTCTTGACGAGAAACGGTGCTGGCCCAGACGTTTTTTGTTACCCATCATGTCTTGCCCTCTCCGACGCTCTCTCGCGATACTATTGCTAGCCTCCGCATCCGTGGCGGCGGCACCGACCTACGATCCGGCCGTTTTGCCCAAGGGGCATGAGTACTTCGATTTGCGGGACGGCATCGCCAACGCGCATCTGAAGTTCGCCAAGGCAAAGGTCGGCAGGATCGCTTTTCTGGGGGGATCCATCACTGCTGGAGGCGGATGGCGCGACCACACGATGAAGTATTTCCAGACGAAGTTCCCCGACACGAAGTTCGAGTTCATCGCCGCAGGCATCGGGTCGATGGGCTCTGTGCCGCACGCGTTCCGACTGGAGCGGGATGTGTTATCGAAAGGCCCTGTCGATCTGCTCTTTGTCGAAGCCGCAGTCAACGACACCTCCAATATCCCAGATCATCCCGATCAAATGCGACGCGGCATGGAAGGCGTGGTGCGTCATGCGCGGGAGGTGAATCCGCTGACGGACATCATCCACCTCCACTTTGTCATGCCGCCGCACATGGCTGATTACAACAAGAACAAGGTGCCCGCCTCCATCGCTGAGCATGAAAAAGCTGCGGTCGCCTACGGGAACCCGACCCTTAATCTGGCGCTGGAAGTCACCGACCGCATCAACGCTGGGGAGTTCACCTGGGATGCGGATTTCAAGGGCCTGCATCCATCCCCCTTTGGGCATCAACTTTATGGCCATAGCATCGCCCGGATGCTCGACGCGGCGTTTGCAAAACCCCTGAGGGCTGCAGCGGTGCCCCACCCCATGCCAACAGCCGTCGATGAAAAATCGTATGCGAGAGGTCGGCTGGGCAAGATCACAGAGGCTCGCATCATCAAGGGCTTCGTGATCGATCCAGCTTGGAAGCCCTCCGATAAGAAAGGGGCTCGCGCAGGCTTCGTCGATGTGCCGGCGTTGGTTGGCACTGAGCCTGGGGCCGAGTTTGAGTTTAGCTTCGAGGGCACGGGATGTGGCCTTTTTATTGCCGCTGGGCCGGACGCTGGGATCATCGAATGCAGCATTGATGGCGGCGAGTATCGCCAATTCAACACCTTCACGCATTGGAGCACCGGCTTGCATCTGCCCTGGGCGCTGATCCTCGACGATGGACTTCCACCGGGCAACCACACGGCGAAGGTCCGCATTATCGCGCCAAGCGATGCCAGATCTCGCGGACGTGCGCTGCGTGTGTTTCATCTCCTACTGAACTAACTGCTTCTTCATGCCCTCCAAATACGCCCGCTATCCATCACTCATTGATCGCACCGTCTTCATCACCGGAGGCGCTGATGGCATCGGTAGCGCCCTGGCAGAGCAGTTTGCGAGACAAGGCAGCCGCGTTGCCTTTGTGGACAAAAACGTGGAGTATGCCAAGGCCTCGATTCAGCGCTGCGTCGATGCTGGCGCGGTTCATCCGCCGTTGTTTTATGAGGTGGATCTGCTCGACATTGCTGCGCTGCAAACCGCATGTGCAGCTGCGATCAAAGACCTCGGCGGTGTGACGGTATTGGTCAACAATGCCGCCAACGATGACCGCCACGACTGGCAAGACATGACGCCAGAGTATTTCGACAACCGCATCAACACCAACCTGCGGCACTACTTCTTCGCCATCCAGGCACTGGCACCGCAGATGATCGCCGCAGAGCATGGATCGGTGATCAACATCGGATCCAGCAGCTACATGATGCAGGAGGACTTCTTTCCTGGCTACGCCATCGCCAAGTCAGCTGTGGAAGGCATCACACGCACCATGGCACGCACCTTTGGTCCGCATGGAGTCCGCGTGAATACAGTTCTCCCAGGCTGGGTAGCCACGGAGCGGCAGCTTGAGAAATGGTGGTCGCCCGAAGGTGAAGCCGGCACCATGCGCGATCAAGCCCTCAAACGCCGCATCATGCCCGACGAGTTTGCGCAGATGGTTCTCTTCCTCGCCGCCGATGACGGAGCCGCCTGCACCGCGCAGCAGTTCATGGTGGATGGTGGACGGTTTTAAAGGTCATGAAACAACTAGCATTCTTCTTTCTTCTTCCATTGGCAATTCATGCCGCCGATCCGGCGATGCCGGAGAAACACCGCGCTTTGTTCAAAGAGCACTGCGTGAGCTGTCACGGGCCGGAGAAGCAGAAAGGGAAGTTTAGGGTCGATGATCTGCCGCTTTCGATCACGAATGTCGAAATCGCGGAGAAGTGGCAGAAGGTGCTGAATGCGATGAATTCGGGCGACATGCCGCCAGAGGACGAAAAACAGCCTCCAAGTGCCGCGAAGGCCGATTTGCTCGATGATCTGGCAAATGTGATGGTCGCGGCCCGGCGGAGTCTGGGGGATCAAAAGGGTGTGATCACGATGCGGCGGCTGAATCGTCGCGAATACAAAAACACGCTGCGGGAACTGCTCGGCGTGGAGATCAATGTGGCGGAGCTTCCACCGGATGGTGGCTCGGGGGCCTTTGATACCGTGGGCTCGAACCTCTTCATGTCGGCGAACCAGATCGAGCAGTATCAGGCGCTCGGTCTTGAGGCGCTGGAGGAGGCGTTTGCGTGGCAAACGGCGGCGAGCGTGACGAAGAAGCTGCATTACGAGGGCGAAACGACGACGCCGAAGGTGCGGGACTTTGTGAAGTATCAAATCGATGCCCGCGAGCGTGCGCAAAAGTGGGTGAAGGCCGTCGATGACGCCGCCGCGAAGCCGGAGAACAAGGAGATCGTCGCCAAGATCCAAGAGGAGGTGAAGAACAATGTGTCGCGCCTGCGCCGCGAGTGGGCTCGCATCCCCGGGGCGCCGAATCCGCGCACGTTTGGCTTTGATAAGAAAGGCGAGAACGATGCCGACCTCGCGAACGACTCGCTCGGCGCAGGCTGGCTGAAATATCACGAGTATTACATCGGCATGCCCGACGTGGATCGCGGAGCTTACCTGGGCGTGCAGACGCGCCATCCGGCGGAGCTGAACGTGAACTACATTGAGCTGCTCGTGCCTTTTGACTGGCCGGTGGGCGATTACATCGTCCGCGTGCAAGCGGCGGCCGTGAAGGACGCGCCAGCGGAGCGTCGCTTCCTCGATTTCGGCATTCATGCTCGCACAGGCAAAGTGCTGAACACGTTCGAGATCACCGGAACGATGGAAAACCCGCAGACCATCGAGATCCCGCTCACGCTGATGCGTGCAAACATGACGCGAGAGAATCGCTCGCTGTTCTTCCGCGAGAAAGGCAGTTGGGACACCAACGAAGAAGGTGGCCGCAAACGCGCCGAGGCCGTGAAGCGCAACGGCATCGGCCCCGAGCTGGCACTGTGGGTGGACTGGATCGAGGTCGAACGCGTGCCGAATGCCGCGAAGCCCGTACCGCCCGGCTTTGCCGCGCTGAAGCTTCCGCTCGATGACAAATCGCCCGCGCCCGCCGCTGCCGAACTGCGTGCGGCCTTCGAAAGCTTCGCCACCGAGGCCTTTCGCGGCACCACGCCGCCTGCGGACTATCTGGACCGTTTGCTGAGCCTCTACGACGTGCGCCGCAAAGCCGGTGACAAGCCCGTAGCCGCGTTGAAGGAGACGCTGTCCGTCGTGCTGGCCTCGCCAATGTTTCTCTACCTAGCAGAAAACGGTTCCCCATCTTTTACCCCGAATCTTTTACCAAAAGAAGAGGCTGGTAAAAAATTGGGGGTAAAAGATGAGAAGCAAAAGACTCTATCTGGCCCCGAACTCGCCACGCGACTCTCGTATTTCCTCTGGAGCGCCCCGCCGGATGCCGAACTGCGAAAAAGCGACCTCTCGAAGCCCGAAGTGCTCGCCGCACAAACCAACCGCCTGCTCGACGACCCGCGCTCGGAGGGCTTTTTGACGGCCTTTGTGCATCAATGGCTTGGATTGGATCGCATCGATTTCTTTGAGGTAAATCGTGCGCTGTATCCGCGTTTTGACACCGGCACGAAGGTCGCCGCCAAAGGCGAGATCCACGAGACCATCGCGCACATCCTGAAGCACAACGCCAGTCTGCGTGACCTGCTCAAAGCCGACTACGTCGTCATGAATCGCGTGCTTGCCCACTACTACGGCATCTCCGGCGTGAAGGGCGAAGGCTATGAAAAAGTGTCGCTGCCGAAGGACTCGCCCCGCGGTGGCTTGCTCGGCATGGCGGCCATTCATTTCATGGGTGGCAATGGCGAGCGCACGAGCCCCGTCGAGCGCGGTGCGTGGGTGCTGCGCAAGCTCCTGCACGATCCACCACCGCCCGCGCCCGCCAACGTGCCTGCCATCACGCGACTCGCGGGCAAGGTGCTCACCACGCAGGAGCGCTTGCTCGCGCATCAGGAGGACCCGCAGTGCGCCAGTTGCCATCGCAAGATCGACCCGATCGGCTTCGGTTTGGAAAACTTCGACGCCGCCGGCCAATGGCGCACCGAGGACAGCTACACCGCCCTCGACGCCAACGGCAAACCTGACCCCAAGAGCACCAAACGTTGGCCCATCCAGCCCGCCGCCGCTTTCTTCAAAGGCCCAGAGTTCAAAGACTTCTTCGCCCTCCGCGACATCATCGCCAGCAAGTCCAACGCCTTCGCCCGCAGCTTCAGCGAAGCCTTGATCGAGTTCGCCTTGGGAAGGCCGATCGGCTTCCGCGACGAGCCGCTGATCGACGACATGATCACCCAAGCCGGGAAGAAAGACCTCGCGATGAGGGAGTTCATTCACGCGCTGGTCAGCAGCAAAGAATTCCACACGAAGTAGCTCCATGAATAACCGCCGTCATTTTCTCCGCAGCACCTCCGCGTTGATCACCTTGCCAGCGTTGGAGTCGATTGGTTTCAAAGCGTTCGCGGCTCCCAAAGTCGGCGCACCTCCGAAGCGGATGGTGTTCCTCGGCTTTGGATGGGGAGTGACGAATGAGACGTGGTTTCCGGATGTGAAGAAGACGGGGGCGGCGTGGGAGTTGTCGGAGGGGTTGAAGCCGCTCGCACGGCATCAGAAGGACATCACAGTGGTGCAGGGTTGCTCGAACAAGTTTGCGAATGAGGCGCATTGGGGGAGCACGTTCTGGCTCACGGGAGCGAATCGCTATGCGGAGCCGGGGCAGAGCTTTCACAACAGCATCAGCGCGGATCAGGTGGCGGCGGCGCATCTTGGCAAAGACACGCGTTTTGGCTCGATCCAGCTCAACACGCCGGATGCGCAGAACTCGGGTCACGGACCCGGATTGTCGCTGGCGTGGGATGTGCGCGGAAAACCGGTCGCGGGACTGGAAAATCCCGTCGCGGCGTTTCACCGGCTGTTTTCGAATGAAACGACGCCGCTGAGCGAACGGCAGGCGATGCTCGCGCAAAAGCGCAGCGTGCTCGACGCGGTGCTGGAGGATGCGAAACGCGTGCAAAACGGCCTCACGAAGACTGACACCGACAAATTGGACGAGTATTTCCAAAGCATCCGCGACATCGAGGTGCGGCTCGGCAAGGACGAGCAATGGCTGAGCGTGCCGAAGTCTAAACCGCCCGTCGCCGAGCCGAAACCGGGTCTCGCAGGTAAGGACGAGATCAAGGTGATGTATGACCTCATCGTCGCCGCGCTGCAGACGGACAGCACGCGTGTGCTGACGTATCGCCAGCCGGTAGGGACGCTGTTGCAGAGCCTCGGCACGAAGGTCGCGCCGCATGACATGAGCCACTACTCGCCCGGCGACCGCATGGCGGCCTCGCAGAAGCGTGATGCGACGCAGAGCGAGCTGCTCGCCGGGCTCATCGACAAGCTAAAGGCCACGAAGGAGGCCGATGGCACGAGTTTGTTCGATCACGTCGCGCTCGCGTATGGCAGCAACATCCGCACGATCCACTACCTCGACAACTGCCCCACGTTGCTCACCGGCGGAGCCGCCAAGCTCAAACTCGGCCACCACCTCGTCCTGCCCAAAGACACGCCGCTGTGCAACGTGTGGCTGACCATGCTCCACGGACTCGGCATCGCAGCCGAACGCCACGGAGATAGCACCGGTGTGGTGAAGGAGCTCATCGTGTAACAGGCTGCACCTTTAGGCAGAAGAATGGGGGCAAGAGAATGAATGACTCCCTGAATCCATTCTTCTGCCCTCATTCTCCTGCCTATTTCAGTCAATGAATCCGTTTCTCGTTCTCTCATTACCCCTGCTGCTTCTCACACCGTTGATTTCGGCGCAAGCCGCCGATGCACCCCAAGCCACGCTCGACGCCAAACACCGCGCTTTTTTCAAAGAGAACTGCCTGAGCTGCCACAACGCCGAGAAGCAGAAGGGGAAGGTGCGGCTGGATGACATCGCGTTCAGCGTGGACAGCGTCGAGAAAGCCGATCTTTGGCAAAAGGTGCTGAACTCGATCAACTCGGGTGAAATGCCGCCGGAGGATGAAAAGCAGCCGGATCCGGCGGCGAAGACGGATTTCCTCGATGACCTCTCGCGCATGCTCGTGATGGCTCGTGCGGTGCTGAGCGACAGCGGTGGCAAGATCACCATGCGGCGGCTGAACCGGCGCGAATACAAGAACACGATCCGCGATCTGCTCGGCGTGGATCTGCGTGTCAACGAACTGCCGGCCGATGGTGGCGCGGGGACCTTCGACACGGTGGGTTCGTCGCTTTTCATGTCGAGCGACCAGTTTGAGCAATACCTCGCGCTGGGTCGGCAGGCGCTCGACGAGCATTTTGCGCGGTTTATCGCACCACCGCCCGCGCGTGAACTCAAGGTTCACATCGAGGCCGAAAACAACAAGGAACGCATCATCAAAGGTCTCCGCGAGCGGACCGATGCGCGTGACCGTTATCTGAAATGGACTGCGGCTGTCGAAGCCGCCGCTGCTAGGCCGGAGAACGCGGCTCTCGTTGCGAAAATCCGCAGTGAGAAGCCCAACGACGCGAATGCGGTGCACAGCCAGTGGGCGAGCCTCAAGTCCGCTCCTTCGCCTGCCGACTTCGGCTTTACGGACGCCGTGCACGCCGAGCAAATGGGCCGACGCGACTGGAATCACTTCGTGCCGCATCACCGCGCCTATGTGGAGCATCCGCTGACCAAAATCGGCACTTTTTTGACCATTGATGATGCCTATGTGAACAATCGGCAGATCTTCCAGATTCCGTCCGAATGGCCCGCTGGAGACTACGTCGTGCGCATCCGCACCGGAGTCGCGAAGAACATCCCACGTGAGCGCCGCTTCATGGAGTTTGGCCCGCAGGACCCCAGTGGCGTGTGCACGGTGATGAGCACACATGAGATCACCGGCACGCCGGAAAGCCCGCAGACGCTGGAGATTCCGCTGAAGCTCTCCGAGTCCAAGGTGCGCCTCTTCATGCTGCGCGAGCGTGGGTCACATGACTCCGATGCCTCTGCCAGCCGCCTCTTCGCCGAGGCCAAGCAGCGCAACGGCATCGGCCCGGAGTTTGCCATCTGGATTGATTGGATCGAGGTGGCGAGTGCGAATACGCCCGCTTTGACGAAGACGATCAAGGAGCGTCGCGAAGTCGAGTTGCATGCGAACGCGATGGTCGGAGGCACTTACAATGGTTACTTCAAAGGCGGCTACGAGGCGGCGAAGAAGTTCATGGAGACCAAGCAGCCGCAGAAAGGCATTCTCGACGAGCAGGAGGCAAAGTTTCGGATCCGTGGCTTTGAGCAGAATGGGCCAACCTTTGAGCGCTACCTGAATGATCCGCTGACGAAGACCGGCGCCTATTTGACGATCTACAACGTCCACACCGAGGAGGTCATCACGCTGCCGCCGGATCAACCTTCGGGCTGGCTGAAGACGAAGCATGAGATTGAGAAGGCGGAGCCAGGCGAATACAAGCTGCGCTTCCGCATCGGTGCGGTGAAGGGCACACCGAAGGAGCGGCACTTCGTTGAGTTCGGCAGTCGTATCGAGAAAGATGAGTTCGGCCTGATGCAGACCTTCCAAATCAGCGGCAGCACCGATGCTCCGCAGGTCATCGAAGTGCCGGTGAGCATCACTGCGAACGGTCCGCGCACCTTTGTGCTGCGCGAGAAGCGCGATGTGAAGCTGGACCACGAGCTTTTCATGACTGCGCAGAAGGAGACCGGCGTCGGGCCACCGTCGGCACTGTGGATGGACTGGGTGGAGTGGGAAGGCCCGCTCGCGCCCGCAGATGCTAAATCCAACATCCCTCCCGTGCTCGCCGCTGGTGAGACGAATGCACGCGAAGTGCTCGAAACCTTCGCCGCACGTGCTTTTCGCGGCAAAGCGCCTTCCACAGCCTTTTTGGACAAATTGATGGCTTTGCACGAAACACGCCTCAAAGCCGGAGACAGCTTTGACAAGGCCATTCGCGAGCCTTTGAGCGTCATCTTGGCCTCGCCGGGGTTTTTGTATCTTCAGGAAGCAGGTCCCCAATCTTTTACCCCCAATCTTTTACCAAAAGAAGAGGCTGGTAAAAAGTTGGGGTTAAAAGATGAAAGGCAGAGATCGCTGTCACATCCCGAACTCGCTTCGCGCCTGTCCTACTTCCTCTGGAGCGCTCCGCCGGATGAACCACTGCTCCAAGCAGACCTCTCGAAGCCTGAAGTCATCGCCCGCGAGGTGGATCGCATGATCGCCAGCCCGAAGGCGGACGAGTTTGTCAGCGGTTTCGTGCATCAGTGGCTCGGTATGGACCGGCTGGATTTCTTCCAGTTCGACACCAAGCAGTTCCGCGACTTCGACGAGAGTGCGAAGGCCGCCGCGCGTCGCGAAGTATATGAAACGTTCGCGCATCTGCTGCGGCACAACGGCAGCCTTACGCGTCTGCTCAAGAGCGACGAAATCCACGTTAACGGCCTGCTCGCCACCTACTATGGCCTCGAAGGCATCAGCGGCGATGCGTTTCAAAAGGTGAAACTACCCGCAGGCTCGCCACGCGGCGGCTTGCTCGGCATGGCGGCCATTCTTGCGATGGGCAGCAACGGCGAGCGCACCAGTCCCGTCGAGCGTGGGGCGTGGGTGCTGCGCAAGCTCCTCCACAACCCGCCGCCGCCTGCGCCGCCAAATGTCCCGCAGCTCACGCGACTCGAAAACAAGCTGCTCAACACCCGCGAGCGCCTCCTCGCTCACCAAGAAGAGCCGCAGTGCCTGCAATGCCATCGCAAGATCGACTTCATCGGCTTCGGCCTCGAAAACTTAAACGCCGCCGGCAAATGGCGCACCGAGGAGACCTTCGAAAAGCGTGGCGTCGGCAAGAAAACTTGGCCCATCGACCCCAGCGGCCAGTTCTACAACGGCCCCGCCTTCCAAGACTACTTCCAGCTCCGCGACCTCATCGCCGCCAAGAGCGAAGACTTCGCCCGCGGCTTCACCGAAGCCCTCATCGAGTATGCCCTCGGCCGCCCCTACGGCTTCACCGATGCCGTGCTCGCCGATGACATCGTGAAGCATGCGAAGGCGAAGGGCTTTGCGATGAAGGAGTTCTTCGTCGCATTGGCCACGAGTCGGGAGTTTCGAATGAAATGACGACGCAGAATTGGGATGATGTTTTAACCCAGATGAATCTCGAACGATGAATAAGTAGTGGGGATTTCAGCCAGTGCTTGATTGGCTGGATGCCCTTGCCTTCCAGGCGATTCACGGCTGGCGCTTTGAGCATAAGGAGCTAGCTTCGCCGTCGTTTGAGTTCGGGAAGCGTCGTGACCGCTTGATCCAAGGATGCATCAGTTCTTGCATGGTTGGTAGAACCGGGCACTTTCGAGGCATTATGCCCGTCACTTTGCCATCCCGTCGTGAGCGCCGCGTTGCCATCATCAAGGCGCTGGCTCATCCTTCGCGTCTGGCAATTGCTGAGGCGTTGCAGGACGGTGAGCAGTGCGTGTGCGATTTGCGCGACCTAGTGGACGCGGATTTATCCACGGTCTCCAAGCACCTGACCGTCATGCGCGAGGCAGGTTTGTTGGAGATGGAGAAGCGCGGGCTGAATGTTTACTATCGGCTCAAATGTCCATGTTTAATGAACTTCTTCGAGTGTGTTGATTCCTTGGCTGCTGAGCAATCCGGGCCCTTGGTGAGCAAGAAACGGTCGGTGAAGTGCAATGTTGGTCCACCACTTGGCGGAAAAGCCAAGTAGTTCTTTACTTGGCGGTTTTGCCAAGTAGTCTTCACCCATGAAGACCATCCAAGTCTATGACCCGCCCATGTGCTGTTCGACGGGAATCTGCGGCACTGATATTGATCCTGATCTGGTGAACTTTGCCGCATTGCTTGCGCAACTCGGCACGCAGGGCATTAGAATTGAGCGCTACAATCTTGGCCAGCAGCCGATGGCTTTTGTGCAGAACCCTGCGGTGAAGGCTCTCCTGGATCAAGACGGTGCTGAGGCCTTGCCAGTGGCATTTTGGGACGGCGAGGTCAAAATGAAGGGGCGGTATCCGACGCGAGAGGAGCGGGAGCAGTGGGTGAGCGCCGCACTCAGCCAACACGAGGATGCATCATGAGCTTGCCCCTCTTTCAACCTGGCACCTTGGCGACACGCTTTCTGTTCTTCACTGGCAAGGGAGGTGTGGGCAAAACGTCCCTCTCATGTGCCACGGCACTGAAGCTGGTGGAGGCTGGCAAGCGTGTGCTGCTGGTTAGTACGGACCCCGCCTCGAATCTGGATGAAGTGCTGGAGACCAAGCTGGGTCGTGTGCCCATCGCGATCGCGGGAGCACCTGGGCTCGACGCACTCAACATCAACCCAGTCGAAGCCGCCGCCGCGTATCGCGAGCGCTTGATCGGGCCCATGCGCGGGCTTTTGCCGGAGGCGGCGCTGCGCAGCATGGAGGAGCAGCTCAGTGGCTCATGCACGGTGGAGATCGCCGCCTTCGACGAGTTCTCTGGTTTGATCGGCAATGCAGACGCCGCCAAGGAATATGATCACGTCATCTTCGATACCGCTCCGACGGGTCACACGCTGCGGCTCATGAGTCTGGCCAAAGCTTGGGACCAGTTCCTGGATAGCAACACCAGCGGCACCTCCTGCCTTGGACCGTTGGCGGGCTTGGAGAAGCAGCGCGTCATTTATGAAGCAACGGTCCGCACCCTCGCAGATGCCTCGGCCACGACGCTGGTGCTGGTGAGCCGTCCGCAATCCGCAGCCCTGCGCGAGGCGGAGCGCACTGCTGTAGAACTGCGTGCGTTGGGCGTGCAGAACCAGATGCTGGTCATCAATGGCGTGTTCAATACCGCCTGCCCTGAAGACATCACCGCACAGGCCATGCAGCAGCGCGGTGTGGCAGCAATGGAAGGCTCCGCCGCATTCATCCGCAGCCTGCCGTCCTTCGTGGTGCCTCTCCGTCCGGTGAACATCCTCGGCATCGCTGGGCTCCGGGTGCTGCTGGATGGAGATAGCTCCATCGCCAGTCCCGTGGCGGCAATGCCATGGACGCCGCCGGAGATGGAGAGTCTCGCCGGCCTGGTGGCTGACATTGAGCAGAGTGGACACGGCGTCATCATGACCATGGGCAAGGGCGGCGTGGGCAAGACCACCGTGGCCGCAGCCATCGCCGTCATGCTTGCCAGGCGTGGTCACCGCGTGCATCTCAGCACCACGGACCCCGCTGCGCATGTGGCGCAGACATTGGCAGGACAAGTGGAGGGCCTCACGCTCAGCCGCATAGATCCCGCTGCCGAGACTGCCGCCTACACGGCTGAAGTGATGGCGACCAAGGGCACACAAATGGACGAGGCAGGACGCGCTCTGTTGGAGGAAGACTTGCGTTCGCCTTGCACCGAGGAGATCGCCGTGTTCCGTGCTTTCGCCCGTGAGGTCGGCCAGGGCACGGATCGCTTCGTTGTCCTCGATACCGCGCCCACAGGTCACACGCTGCTGTTGCTCGACGCCAGCGAGGCGTATCAGCGCGAACTCGAACGCCAAGCGCGCAGCACCCAGCCGGAGGAAGTGCTTAAGCTCCTCGAGCGCCTGCGGGACCCCGCCTTCACCCGCATGTTGCTCGTCACCCTGCCGGAGGCCACGCCCGTGCATGAGGCCGCTGCTTTGCAGGAAGACCTGCGGCGTGCGCGCATCGAGCCGCTCGCCTGGGTTATCAATCAAAGTCTGCTGCAAAGCGGCTCCTGCGATCCTCTTTTGCAACGACGCGAGAGCAGCGAGCATCGCTACATCCAGGAAGTCGTCGCGAAACAGGCCCGCCGCATCGCATGGCTGCCCTGGCAACCGGAAGAGCCCACCGGACCTGATGCGCTCGCGCATCTCGCTTCGTCAAACCTGCAACATGCACCAGCCTGAGAGTACCTATCCATCCTGAAGCATCAAAGAATGCATCAGCCAGCCTCGTCACGGAACCAGATTAACCCCATGAGTGCCGGAACCAAATCCATGAGTCTCTTTGAACGCCAACTCACCCTATGGGTTGGGCTTTGCATAGTTGGAGGGATTGCTTTGGGAAAGGTGGCCCCTGGCCTGGCTCAGGCACTCGACGGCATGGCGATCTATGTGAATGGCGCGCCAGTCGTCTCCATCCCCATCGCTATCTGCCTCTTTTTCATGATGTATCCCATCATGGTGAAGATTGACTTTGGGGCGGTGGTGAAGGCTGGGAAAAATCCGCGTCCGGTGGTGCTGACTCTGGTGGTCAATTGGGCCATCAAGCCCTTTACCATGCTCGGCATCGCCACGTTGTTCCTCGGTGTATTCTTCAAAGACCTGCTGCCTGGCACCGAGGTGGTGAAGGATGGCTCGACCGTTGAACTCTATCGCTCCTACATCGCGGGAACGATCCTGCTAGGCATCGCACCCTGCACGGCCATGGTGCTTGTATGGAGCTATCTGGCGAAGGGGAATCAGGGCCACACGCTGGTGATGGTGGCGGTGAATTCGCTAACGATGCTCTTTCTCTATGGCCTGCTCGGCGGTTGGCTCTTGGGCGTGAATCAAATGCCCGTGCCCTGGGAAGCTTTGCTCCTCTCCGTGGGCATCTACGTAGCGCTGCCACTCGTTGCAGGCTACTACTCACGCGTTTGGATGATGAAGTCGAAGGGGGCGGAGTGGTTCGAGCAGAAGTTTCTGCACTTCCTTACACCCGTTTCCATCATCGCGCTGCTGGCCACACTGGTGCTGCTTTTCAGCTTCAAGGGAGAGACTATTTTGGCGAATCCGCTGACCATCTTGTGGATCGCCATCCCGCTCACGATCCAGACCTTGTTTATCTTTGGTATCACCTATGTGGCGGCCAAAGTGATGCACTTCAGCTACGAGGACGCAGCGCCTTCCGCTATGATTGGTGCCTCGAATCACTTTGAGGTGGCGATTGCCACAGCAGTCATGCTTTTCGGCCTCAGCTCCGGTGCGGCGCTGGCAACCGTTGTCGGGGTGCTCATTGAGGTGCCTCTCATGCTCTTCCTCGTGAAAGTCTGCCAGCGCACGAAAGGCCTTTTCGATTCTTCAGCAAGCCAAACACCATGACCTATCTCTACGAAACCATCCCCACCAAGGAAGGCGATGCCGTCCAGCAGTTCGAGATCAAGCAAAGCTTGACCGACCTGCCATTGGCCCAACATCCCGAGACTGGTGTGCCCATCCGCCGAGTCATCATCGGTGGCTGGGGTGCCGTCACCGGCAAGATCAATACCCAGCCCGCTTCTGGCAACAGTTGCTGTTGCGGCCCTGATGGCTGCTGCTAAAACCCACCTGCATGAAAACCATCGAAATCCTCGGGGCCAGCTGTGGCCGTTGTAAGGCCATGGAGGAATGCGCCCGCATCGTGGCGGCCAAGCTCGGCCTTGAGTGCGAGATCGTGAAGGTCACCGATCCCATGAAGTTCATCGATTACGGCATCACCGCGATTCCCACATTGGTGGTGGATGGAAAGGTTATCGTTTCTGGCCAGGTGCCGGATTTGGAGGAAATGGAAACCATTCTCACCGCCTAAGCTCATGACTCCCGTGCTTCGGATCACCCGCTTCCTGCTGTTCACGCTGGTGGCGACCAGCCTTGGGAGTTGGGCTTGGCGCACCTTTGCCTTTGGCACCGATGCGGCCAGCCTCACACTGCCGGATGATGGCATCGTCGTGGTCAATTTTCATGCCACCACACGCTGCAATGCCTGCCGTGAGATCGGCACAGAAGCCAAAACAACGGTGGATGAGAGCTTTGCGAATGATCTCAATGCGGGACGCCTGAGCTGGCATGTCATCAACTTTGAGGAGCCTGCGGCGCAACACTTTGTCACTGACTACGGCCTCACTACCTCCACCGTCGTCATCACCCGGCGCGCAGGCGGGCGCGATGTGGAATGGCAGCGGCTGGATGGCGTGTGGGACCTGCTCTTTGAAGGGCCGCGTATGAGGGACTATGTGAAGCGGCACATCATGGAGGTCATGCAGCCATGAGCCCGGGCGAATTGGCACCGCTTGCCGCAGCCATCGCCGCCGCCCTGTGGCTGGGCGTGCTCACTGCGCTCAGTCCGTGCCCGCTTGCTACCAACCTCGCCGCCATCGGCTATGTGGCGCGTTTCAGTCAGGGTGCGGCCGGAGGTCACACCTGGCTGCCTGGCCTGCTTTACTCCGCTGGGCGCGCACTGGCCTACACGGCCGTGGGTGGATTCATCACCTGGGGCCTGCTCACCGCGCCTGCCATCTCCAGTTTCCTCCAGCGCCACATGAACCCTCTTCTGGGCCCCCTGCTGGTCCTCGTCGGCATGGCTTTGCTTGGAATGTTGCCGTCACTGTCATGGGGTAAAAAGGGAGGCACCAATTGGACGGAGCGACTCATGCCTCTGGGCCTCTATGGCTGTGCCGCGATGGGCTTCATCTTTGCCCTCACATTCTGTCCTGTGTCTGCCGCACTGTTTTTTGGCAGCCTGCTGCCTCTCGCCGTGCGGGAGCAGTCCACCTGGCTGATTCCTTCCTTGTTCGGCATCGGCTCAGCAGCCCCCGTGCTGCTGTTCGCGCTGGCTTTCGCTATCTCTCGCGAGGCCGCCGGACGTGCCGTGCAGCGTCTTCAATCCATGCAGCGCTGGATCAGCCCCGCCAGCGGTTGGCTGCTGATCGGCATCGGCGTCTGGATGTGCCTCCGCCATTCGCTCCGCCTGTTTTGAACCTCACACCAACCCAACCATGAACAAGCCTACCATCCTCATTCTCTGCACCGGCAACTCCTGCCGCTCCCACCTCGCCGAAGGTATCCTTCGCGCCGCGTTGACTGATGACTACGTCGTCGCTAGCGCTGGATCGAAGCCCGCCGGTTACGTGCATCCGCTCGGCATCAAGGCCATGGCCGAGATTGGCATCGACATCAGTGCGCATCACAGCAAACACATGGACGAGTTCCTCAATCAGAACGTGGAAACAGTCATCACCGTTTGCGGGAACGCCGACCAAGCCTGCCCCATGTTCCCTGGCCAGCTCAACCGCCACCACTGGGGCTTCGACGATCCTGCCCATGCTACCGGTAGCGAGGAGGAACAGATGCAGGTCTTCCGCCGAGTGCGAGATGAAATCAAACGCGTATTCGAGGCCTACGCTGCTGGGCGCAAAGACGAAGCGAAGGTAAGCCCGTCTGATCCGATCATTGCCTTGCTCTAGGCGGCGGCGTGGTAGGTGGGTTTCCACACCCTTTGTCGTGCCCAGGACCAGCCCCACACCGCCACAAACATCCCTGCGCCCGCGACGACCATGGCGGCAGCGGTGGAGCAGCGCAGCCACAGCGATAGATGCAGGCCGAGGACGCTACTGACTGCCGCGTGGAGCACGGTAATGGCAAGCCTTGAGGGCAGGTGTTGGCTTAGCTGCGCTGCAAACATGGGCGGCACTATCAGCATGGCGACTGCCAAGATGGCTCCCACGGCCTCAAAGGAGCAGACCACCACGAGCGCCAACATGCCCATCAGTCCGTAGTGCCAGAGGGCGGTATTCATTCCGAGTGATCGGGCCAAGGCGGCATCGAATGAGGTAAGGAGCAGTTCCTTGTAAAACACGATGATGGCTGCGAGCACCACACAGAGCATGACGCCCATTCGCGCGACGCTGACCGGGCCAAAATCGTGCCCGAAAAGCTGAAACGTTTCCTCCAATGGAACGAAGGCGATCTCGCCATACAGCACACAGTCGGCGTCAATGTGGATGGATCCTTTGCTCTCTAACATGGAGACGAGCGCCACCCCGAGGGCGAAGAAGGTGGTGAAGGCGATGCAGATGGCTGCATCTGGCTTGACGCGTGAGTGACGATGGATGAATTCGATGACGGCGACAGTGGCAAGGGCGGCGAGCACGGCCCCGGTGAAGGAGGCCCAGATACTGACCGTCTTGAATGTGATAAAGGCCAGCGCGAGTCCAGGGAGGATGCTGTGGCTGATGGCATCACCGATGAGCGCGAGGCGTCGCAGGAGCAGAAAGTTCCCCAAGAGGCCACAGGCCGCCGTGACGAAGAAACCCATGAGGAGAATCCAGCGGCTGGAATCGAAGTCACTGGTCCAGGGGGCGAGCACGCCGCTGTCCCAATCGAATGGCGGGATGAGCGTGTTCATGAGTGATTGGGGAGGATGGCGGCATTGCGCGTCGAGGAGGTGGATGCACCTGCGGCACCGCGGCGCATGTCTTCGATGCCGGGGATGAGCTTCCCATGCGGATCAGTGCGGGCATAGTGCAGTTCCTTCTCGAGTTGAATCACGGTGGCCTCGCTCAAGAGGTGCTCCACGGCTTCCGCATCATCGTGAACGTGATCGGCGGCGTAGTTTGCGGAACGCGTCAGGTAAAGTTCCCAGAGGCGGTGATTGCGCACGATCTGGCAGGCGCGCTCCCAGCCTTGAGGGGTGAAGGTGACGACTGAGCGATCTGGATTGACGGTGACGAGATCGTTTTTTTCCAAGGAGTGGAGTTCTGCGAGTGCCTCGTCCAGCGATAGGCGACGGCGCTCTGCGAGATCTCGGACAGGAATGTGTTCGCCAATGATTTCGGATGTTTCCTGGATGTGATAGAGGGCTTTCAGGGTGTTTTCACGCTGAATGCGCGAGGTCCGTGAGCGCTGCCTGCGCCAGCGTGAGATCAAGCCATGACGTGGTCCAAAGAAGAAGGCGATCGCAAAGACAGCCGCGGCAGAAAGCACCATGAAGGGACCGGTGGGAAGATTCCTCCCGACGTAAGAACTGAAGGCCCCCAGCCCTGCGGATAGTACTCCGAACACGGCGGAAAGAATCAATACGCGCGGGAAGCGATCACTCAGCAGGGTAGCGGTCGCCGCAGGAATAACGAGCATCGCGCTGACGAGCACGATGCCAACGGCCTGGAGTGCAGAGACGATGGCGAAGGCCAGCAGGAGCATGAGGCTGTGGTCAAACCATCGCACCTTGATGCCGACTGCTCGGGCAAAGCCTGGATCGAAGCTGGTGACGAGATACTCTTTGTAAAACCACCCGATGGCACCCAGGACGATCACCGTCACGACAGCGAGTAGAATCACGTCGGAACGCCCGAGCGCTGCAGCTTGGCCGAACATGAACTTATCCAACCCGCTCTTGTCGCCGCCCGGTAGGTTTTGCAGCATGGTGAAAAGGCAAATGCCAACCGCGAAAAATGAGGCGAGTACAAAGCCGAGCGCTGCATCCTCCTTGTGCCGCGTGGTATTGCGGAGCGCCTGCACGACGAGTGTTCCGAGCAGGCCCACGACGACTGCACCGATGAAAATGGCGAGCGGATTTTTGCTCATGTCCCAGAGGAAGCCCAGCGCCACCCCAGGCAGCACGGCATGAGAGAGCGCGTCCCCCATGAGGGAGAGTTTACGCACGACGAGAAAGGCCCCCATCAGTCCGCAGCAGGCGCCGAGGAGCACGGAGCCGAGCAGTGCATAGCGCAAGGATGGATCCGCGAAGGTGAAGAACTTCAGGGCGCGGTCGGTGATGGACGTCTCTGTGATCTCGCTGATGCGCGCCGCATGAGCTGCGACGGGCAGCAGGAGGACGATGAGAGTAAACAGAAAGCGCTTGTTCATGAATTTTGCGACAAGGCGTGGGCCACGTCTGCCATGAAGGTGAGCCGCCCACCGTAGGTCTGCTGGAGGAGGTCGGCATTGAATAGCTCCGCCGTGGGGCCGTAAGCCACGAGGCGCATGTTGAGCAGTAGCAGGTGATCAAAATACTCACGGGCGCTGGCGAGGTCGTGATGCACGACGAGGATCGTCTTACCTGCTGCTTTCAATTCACGCAGCAGCGTGACGATGGCTGCCTCTGTGGCCGCATCCACTCCCACGAAGGGTTCGTCCATGAGGTATAGATCGCTCTGCTGGGCGAGCGCACGGGCGAGGAAAACGCGTTGTTGCTGCCCGCCGGAGAGGTTGCCGATCTGCCGGCTGGCAAAGGGTAGCATCTGCAATTTTTCCAAACACTCGCGGGCGATCTCTCGATCCTGTGCGGTGGGGCGCTGTCCGATGCGCAGTCGGCCGTAACGGCCCATCAGCACCACATCCATGACGCTGACCGGGAAATCCCAGTCCACTGATTCGCGCTGCGGCACATAGCCGACACGGTTGCAGTTCTTGGCAAAACTCTCGCCAAACACCTTTACCCATCCACCCGTGAGTGGTAGCACGCCCATGATGGCCTTGATCAGGGTGGACTTGCCCGCGCCGTTGGGCCCGATGATGCCCACTAGACTGCCGGGTGCCACTTGCACATCAATGCCATAGATCACGGGCTTCTGATGATAAGCGACGGTGAGGTCGTGGAGTTCGAGTGCGGGTGGCATGGTGTTTTTAATAACGGAACAATATGCCGGAAAAGATGCCGAAGTCCTCTGCGGTCTCATTCAATCTCACGCGCAGGCCGAGCTGTGGGAGTGATTTCACCGAGGCGTCCGGATGGTCGGCTACTTCAGGGCGTTGACGATGGTGCTCATGTTATGCCGGACCATACCCTCATAGGTGCCAGTGTCGTACTCGCCGCGTTTTTCCCCCGGCTGGCCCATGGCATCCGAGAAGATCTCTCCACCGATCTTGACGCCTGCATCATCCGCCACGCGTTGGATCGCCTGCGGGTTGACGCTGCTTTCGATAAAGATCGCCTTCACCCCTTGCTCTTTGATGAAGCTGACGAGGGAGCTCATGTCGGACAGCGCAGCCTCAGAGACCGTGGAGACGCCTTGGAGGCCGATGACCTTGAAGCCGTAAGCTCGGCCAAAGTAGTTGTAAGCGTCGTGGCTGGTCACTAGGATGCGTTGCTCCTTTGGCAGTTCGGATGCGGTCTTCGTGCACCATTCATGCAGTTCGCCCAGCTTTGCCTGCAGTGTTTTACCTGCCTCCGCGTAGGCTGCGGAACCTTCGGCATCGGCCTCGCTGAGTCCCTTCACGATGGTCGGCACCGTGGCCGCCCACATGGACACATCGAACCAGAGATGCGGATCATAGTGGCCTTCAAACTCAGCTGGCTCCAGCAGTTTGTCCTCAGGCACGGACTCGGTCACAGCGTAGATGCGCTTTCCGGCGCGGGCCGCTCGGGTGAAGAGATCGCCCATGCGGCCCTCCAGCATCAGGCCGGAGTAAAACACAACATCAGCTTTCCCCAGCGCCGCTGCATCCGCCGCTGTGGGTTTGTAGAGATGCGGGTCCACACCTGGTCCCATCATTTGGGAAACGGTGACACGCGCGCCGCCGACCTGCTTCACCAGATCAGCGACCATGCCAATCGTCGTGGTGACTCGCAACGGTTCAGACGCATTGAGGCCGACAGCCAGAAGCAGTGCGGTGACTACTGGCAGGAGAAAACCGCGCATGAGGTGCGGACGACCAGAAAGGAGAGTGAGTTTCATTTGGCTGATAAAGTTAGCTTAGGCTAAGTCTTCCCGAAGAGATGTCAAAGCGATCTTTGCCTGGACTAATTTTCTTGTTTGAATGACAGGCTGGGGCGGAATGCTGCGAAAGAGGACACGCCTGCTAGGGTGCGCACCGTTTTGTGCCTGTTGGCCATAACCCCGTCGCACGCAATGATTGGACTGACCATGGAAACGAAACGAACTACCATGACGAAATGTATGAACACACTCACCATCCTTGGGCTCCAGACCGGCCTGCCGCGCACGCTAGGAACACCGGGCGCTGCTGATCCGATGGATCGCGAATGGACGACGGGGTTCTGCAAAGAATCGGTGGCTGGTGCGTGGCAGGTCCATGCACTGGGGATCGAGGGCGATGGCCAGGCTGACCTTGTGAACCACGGCGGACCGGACAAGGCGATCAATGGGTATCCGTCCGAGCACTACGCGGCGTGGGAGGAGGAACTGGGCATCACGTTGCAAGCGGGCGCGTTTGGAGAAAACTTCACCACCACCGGCATGACGGAAGAGGAGGTCTGCGTGGGCGATGTTTTCCAATGCGGGGAGCTGTGCCTGGAAGTCTCCCAACCCCGCCAGCCATGCTGGAAGTTGGCACGACGCTGGCGGATCAAGGATCTGGCGGCACGAGTCGAGCGCACAGGCCGCACGGGCTGGTATTTCCGCGTCTTGAACGGCGGGGTCGTGCAGGCGGGTATGGTGCTGACCTTGGTGAAGCGCCCGGCCCCGCAGTGGAGCATTGCCGCCGCCAACGAGATCATGCATCACCGCAAACAGGATGCGGACGCGGCACTGGCTCTTGCGGGTTGTCCGGGTCTATCTGCCAGTTGGCAGCGGAGCCTGACCCGCCGAGTCTTTGGCGATGCAGGGGATACCAGCGCGCGGCTGGACGGACCGAGGTAGTTTTTCCATCAACCCGGCAACAGCACCTTGACTATGCGGTTGCGCTGCGGACCCGTGACAAAATCCCGAAGGATCTCTGTGTTACCGATCACTTTGGCTGCGAAAGGGGGCGCTCGGTGATGCCGCCGTCTTCCACATCCACGATGCGATCAAAGACATCGAGCGTGCGGTGGTCGTGGGTGACGACGAGGACGCCTGCGTTGCGCTCATCTCTCAAAGCCAGCAGCCCGTCGTCATCGACTTCTGGGCTGCCTGGTGCGGCCCCCGCCAGATGATGGCCCCGAGTTCGCCAAAGCCGCCTCCCAGGCCGCTGGCGAGGCCCTCTTCATCAAAGTGAACATCGACGAGCCGCAGCAAATCACCAGCCAGTTCCGCATCCAGGGCATCCCTGCCTTCGCGTTGATGAAGAACGGCAAAATCACCGCTCAAACGAGCGGCTTCCAGCCTGCGACGTTTGCTGGCGTGGTTGCGGCAGATTTTATGCTCGATGAGCTGCCAATCTGTTCGACCGCTGAGTCGAGTGGTCTTCTTGATGGTAGCATGAGCAGGAATCAACACCCCGGATCATTCGGCATTCGGACGGCCCTTTCTCGATCTATGCGTCGATGCGCTGGCGCTGCGCATCGAGCAGATTTCGATACTGTTCATGTTCCGCTTCGACCTTCCGCCTGGCATCGTCATCGGCCTGCGCTCTAGCGTCTGAAGCTCAGCATACTTGATGTAGGGGTTCACGATAAGTGCTCAACCTCTGTATACTGAATGCTTGGGTTGTTCCATAAAATACTCGTCGCATCGTTCATTCGAGTTGTAAGCCTGTGAAGGCTGCTGGTAACCATCGTTAAGGTGCTGATGAAGTCGTTTCTGCTCCAGTGTGAAGGGCGAAGTCCCAGCTTTACTGCGGCAGTCTTGGCCTCATTTTTGTTTGGTGGGTGTGCGATCCCTCCATGCACACGCAGGTCGTAGAGAAACGCTATTGGAGCGAAATCAGAACGAACAGTGTCGTGCAATATAGCCAACTCCAGCCGTAAGTCTTTTTCGAGCGCCTGCGATGAGGGCGATTCCGCTTGTGCAACGATGCTTGCCACATCGCCAATTTTTGGCCGTAACGACGCAATTATCGAAGCTACCAATGCTATTCGTTGGAGCAGATTCCTTGATCCCAAGAGTTTGTTTTCTTTGTTGAGGTGCAGCGAGGGGTCAATTTTCAGCAGAAGTTCCCGCATTACTTTTGGCTGTAACTCGTCACTCACAAACGTCGACGCTAACGTCGCTCGCTTTAGGAACTCATCTTCGTTCGCGTTGGCCGGATAGACCCACTTCATCTGTCTTGCTGGCAATCCGTCAATCGCTCCGCTCCAGAGCGCGTCTTTTTCTGTTCGCCCCAGGGCAGATGCTAAACCTGCAAAAGCCGAGTTTAGCCCTTGAAGGCTGTTGTATAATTCGTTGACGACATCAGAGATAGGCTTGTCGTTACGCAAGGTTTCGATGGATTCATAACTCGGAGGTTCGACCGCATACATCTGCCAGTGCTTCCATTCGGAGAAGGGCACTCCTTCCGCCCAATCTCCAATCGCAGTGCATAACAGATCGTTGCCGAGTCTGAACGTCGATCTGGACAGTCCCCAATGACTTCCACATAGCACGTCGCCACTATCTGTGACCACGAAGTCACTCGAGGTTTCATATCGTATCAGCGCTTCCTGCCTGAAATATATTATGTCCATGAAATCACATGTCTTGCCCTTGAATCGTTGGTAGTCGCCACGCCCTCGGAAATGAGCCCATCGGGCTGGGGCAACTGGACCATTTCTGGTTGGTAAAGTGAATGTGTGCGGATTGAAAGGAGGTTCGTCGGCCCAAGGGTCATCAAGATCAATAGATGGAGGAGCTATTGCGAACCAAAGGTGCAATCTTCGTTGGAGAAAGGAATCGCCCACGTCTTTTCGAAGCCCCCAGTTCTGGACGACTGCTTTAGCACGCTCACGTGGCGATCCGAGTGTAATTTCCCCTTCTTCGAAAAGGGCAATCTCGTCTTGTGTTGGGTTGTAAAGATGGCGATGGCAATAGTGACCGACCAAAAGAGTCATTTGGCGTGCCTGGAGATATCGTCTCAAGTATGCGTGATGCATCTGTATCGACTCAATTCCATCGGCAGACATCTGGTGGCGAATGACCTCCGTGCTTGTACGAGGATCCCACCAAATTCCCGTCCCGGTAACTTTCTCGACCAAATCCTGCTGAATCACTACGTCTGGATTCAGAAACAAATATTTTGATGCGGTGGATTCGCGAATGAAGACCAACGGCTCGGCATCTGCCTCAATTCCTTGCAAATTGAAATGATGAAAAGGCTCGTATCGATACCGTTTAACGCCTCCTGACGAAGAAAGACTTCCTCCCGCTTTGCCCATAGAATGGAGGACATTTCCGACGGATTCCAGTTGGTCGAAGACCTTCGGAAACGCTGCTTTCGGGATTAGCAACGATTGGCGCATGAGTGTTCTCTGTAGCCTATTTCTGTCAGTCTCGTATCCATGCGACCACTCACCTAATTTAAACCAATTTTCACCAAGCTGGCGCTCATTGAGTTCTGCTTCAAAGCTCAGCGCAGGTATCAAAAACACATGTCTTGGGCAAGAAGAAAAGGATAGCCGGGCGGCCTTCGGTTTAGCTGTCGCTTTCATGTCATTGATTTTGGATTGAGTTCATTGTGCTTTTTTCAAGTAATGAGCCCCACGCCCTTTCCCGTGCGCTTCCACCATCCCTGCGGCAATAAGCTCCGCAAACTTCGCTTTAAGCGTGGAGCGGTTCGCACCGGTGAGGGTGACGGCTTCGGCGTTGGTGAGGGTTTCGCGGGTGTCGAATAGGGCGGCGAGTTGGCGGGCGAGCGGGGAGAGTTGCGGCCGATTCGCGTCGAGGCGCTGCTGAAGGCGGGTGATCTGTTGGCGGATGCTGCGGAGGAAGAACATGAGCCAGGCGGGCCAGTCGGCACTGCTTTGGTGCCAGGTGGTCTGTGTGCGGCGGAGGGCGAGGTAGTAGGCTTCTTTGTTTTGTTCGACGATGCTCTCCAGCGAGCTGTAGGGAACATGGCTATAGCCAGCGCGGAGCAGCAGCAGGGTGGTGAGGATGCGTGAGAGTCGGCCATTGCCATCCTGGAAGGGATGCACGGCGAGGAAGACGACCACGAAGATGCCGATGCGCAGCAGCGGATGCAGCCCGGTGTCGGCCTCCGCGCGGCGGTGCCAGTCAAGAAGGGCATCCATGTGGGCGGGCGTGTCGAAGGGGCTGGAGGTCTCAAAAACGATGCCCAGTTCGCGACCATCGGCATCGAAGGCGGCGACGTGGTTCGGCAATGACTTCCACTCACCGCGATGGCGCTCGTCCTTGGTGCTGTATTGAAGGAGGTCACGATGGAGCTGCTTCAGCATGTTCGCGGAGAGCGGAATCTCGCTGGCATGGGCAAAGATCTGTTCCATGACGAAAGCGTAGCCCGCGACTTCCTGCTCATCACGGGTGGCGAAGGATTTTGTCTCTAAGCGCCCGAGCAGCGCCTCGACCTCGCGGTCGCTGAGGCGTGAGCCCTCGATGCGGGTGGAGGAACCGATGCTCTCGATGGTTGCGACGCGGCGCAGGCCTTGGAGGCGGTCGGGCGTGAGCGACTGCCAGGTGCGCCAATGCCCCTTAAACTCGTCGATCTCGCTGACGAGTCGGAGCATCTCTGCGGAGATGGGGATGGAATCTGGCAGGGCCGGGAACATGGAGGAGTTTCGCCTCCAAATATCCATTTTCCAGTCCAATTCAGTCCATTTGTGTCCATTTAAGACCGTTTCACGCACCCATTCCCAACTCAAAACCTGCGGTGATCACATCTGCTGCGAAAGGGGACGCTCGGTGATGCCGCCGTCTTCGACATCCACAATGCGATCAAAGACATCGAGCGTGCGGTGGTCGTGGGTGACGACGAGGACGCCGGCGTTACGCTCGTGGGCGACTTTGGCGAAGAGTTCCATGACCTGCCGACCACGGTGGCTATCGAGCGCGGCTGTGGGTTCGTCGGCGAGGATGAGGCTGGGGTTGTTCGCGAGGGCGCGGGCCACGGCGACGCGTTGCTGCTCGCCGCCGGAGAGGGCGACGGGGAGGTTGTTGGCACGCTCAGCGACGCCGAGGTAGTCGAGCAACTCCAGGGCGCGTTGGCGCGCGGCCTTCGGCGCGGTGTCGTTGACTTCGAGGGCGATCTGCACGTTTTCCAGCGCGGTGAGGAAGGGGATCAAATTGGCTTTTTGAAACACGAAGCCGAGGTGCTGGCGACGGAAGGCGCGCAAATCGACGAGGGCTTTGGAACCATCAAGCACGGCCGTGCCGTTGATGGCGACCTGGCCGGAGGTGGGCGGATTGATCAGCGCCATGGCGGTAAGGATGGTTGATTTCCCGCTGCCGCTGGGGCCCAACATGCCGACGATCTCGCCGCGTGCGATGCTGAGCGTGGCATCGCGGATGGCGACGACTTCGGTGTGGCCGCTGCCATACACTTTGCGCAGGTTTTGGACTTCGACGGCGGGCGTGCTCATGCGGAGAGGACGGTGTTTGGCTCCACGCGCAGGGCTTTCCAGATGCCGAGCAAACTGGCGAGCGTGGAAATGACCAGGACGATGAAGCCGAGCGAAATGAGGTCCGCTGTCTCGATGACAACGAGCCGTGGAAAGCGCGGAAAGGCGAACTGGCCGATCCACCATGCGAGCGCATAACCAAATGCACCCATGAGCAGCGACTGTTGAAGGATGAGTCCGCCGATGACGTGGTTGCGCGCGCCGATGAGCTTCAGCAGCGCGATGTCGCGGATCTTGTCGAGCGTGAGGGTGTAAATGATGAGCGCGATGATGATGGTGGAGATGATGATGAGTAGCACGCGGAAGAGACCGAGTTGTCGCTTCGCCTTGTCCACCATGCCGGAGAGCAGCAGGTCCTTCTGCTCCTGCGTGGAATACACCGTGATGTCCGGCCAGTTGCCCAGCATTGCGCGCACAGCGGCGGCATCCGCGCCCGGATGCAAGGTGACGAGCACCGCGCTGACCTGCGGTTTCGACAGCGCGGGGATGCTGCTCGATGGCCCGGCGGCGCGGTCGAGCAGCAGCGGTTGCAGGCGACCGATCTCGATGTTTTCCAATCGCGCACGACGCGCCGCACGCTCCAGTCGCACGGCCTCGCCGGGCACATCGAATTGAATCGCCAGCGCATCACTCACGGTGAAAAACGCCAGTCCATCGCCGCTTGAGCCGACCATGCCTTGCGTGTGGCCCACGACTTCATACGCGTCTTTGCCAAGCCTGATCTTTTCGCCCAGAGGCAGCCGCAATGACACATCGGCGATCATTTCATAATGCGCCTGCCGTAGCACGCGCCCTGCCACGAGCGGTATCCACACGCCACGATCATCCGGCCACGAAAGCCCCTGCACCACCATGCGCAGCGGCCTGCCGCGATGCACCCGCTGGATGGTGTGCGACACAAAACGCCGCGCTCTCGCCACGCCTGGCACCGCGCGCACGCGATCCTCCAGGCTGGCTGAAATCCGCGAGATCTCCGCAAACGGCCCGCGCGTGCTGCCCTGCACGACCCACAAATCTGCGCCCACACGATCCACCAGCAGCGTGGCCTCATGAATGAGCCCGCGGTAGATGCCGCCCATGCCCATCACGATCATGAGCAACAGCCCGATACCCACGGTGGTGAACACAAAACGGCCCGCGTTGTGCCGGATGTCGCGGACGGCGAGGTTCATGGCCGCACCTGCTCCGTTTGGATGTAAACCTCCGCCCGCTGACCGATGGTCCAGTTCTTTGGCAACTCGTTCACACGCACATCGACGAGGAACTCGCGTGTTTCACGATCCGTTTCACGCCCGATGCGCGACACCACACCGTGATAGTTCTTGTCGCTCTCCGAGCGGAAAACGATGCGCGCCATTTGTCCCGCAGCTACTTTGGAGATCGCTGTTTCATCCACCCAGGCGCTCACCCAGATCTCATCCAGCGAGATGATTTCCATCAGCGCTCCGCCCGGCACCAGCATGTCGCCGGGATCACGATCACGCCGGATGATGAGCCCGTCATACGGCGCATGAATCTGCGTGAAAGCCATCTGCTCCTTGCGATACAGCAGCGTCTTCTCCGCCACCAACACCTGACCCTGCGCCTCCGCGATGGCCGCATGTGAGCGCTTCAAATCCGCCTCCGCCACATGCAACGCTTCGACCGCTTTGTCCGTGTCCGTCTGCGAGACCGCGTTTGAGGCCAGCAGGCCCATCAAACGCTTGTGATCCAGCCGCGCCTGCGCCAGCACCGCTTCCGAGCGTGCCAGATCTGCGCTCACGCGCTCCGCCGTTTGGCGCGCCGCCGCCAGCGTCGCCTCCGCGATGGCCACCTGCTGCTTGATCTCCGCATCATCCAGCCGTGCCAGCAGTTGCCCCGCCTTCACCTTGTCGCCTTGATCCACGAGCACCTCCGCCAGTCGTTCCTGAATGCGTGCGCTCACTGTGGTCTTCACCCTCGCTTCGAGGGTGCCCGTGCCCATGACTTCGTCGGCGTTGGTGTTCTGAGTTACCGTTGGCATGATCATCGCGCCGGGTTTGCCTTTGAGTTTATAAACCACGAAGCCTGCAATGCCGGCCACGATGAGCCATGGAAGAATGCGGCGGAGGACAATGCTAATCATGAGGTCGCAACTACGCTGGCAAAGTGATCGCTGTCGCGGTGAAATACATGCCTTATGTTGCGGTTGCCTTGGCGGGCTCTGAAAAGGTTCACTCTGCCACTACTTCGAGGCGAATGGTCAGTGGACAAAGAGCTTCCGATACTGCAGGGCGCTGTTCGAATATTCGCCAGTCTCAATCAACAGCAACAGGCCCCATCTCTGCCTGATGCAATGCATTACCCAGCCGATGATGAAAATGCTCGGCCACTCGTGCTGCAGCGACGTGGATCTGTGTCCCGAGAAGCTTGATCGCCCGCTGCCGAACCAGTTTGAGAATCTGCGACGCCTCACCCAATGCTGCGGTCAGCAAGCCGTTTCGGAGGTTGGTGCTGTTGCTCAGTTGTGCCCCGAATCGTGCCAGCGCATTCGGGATGCCCTCATTCACGAGGTGCTGCGGACGGATTCATCACGATCCATTGATCCCCCAGAATCTCTGCCTCCGACTGATCGTGGGTGACGAGGATGACGGGAATGTCGAGCTGTTTGAGGTGATGATGCAGGGCTGCGCGCAGTTCGTGGCGTAGGCTGGTGTCCAGTGCGGAGAGGGGTTCGTCGAGCAGGAGTAAGCGGGGCTTCGTGATGAGCGTTCTGGCCAGGGCCACGCGTTGCTGCTGGCCGCCGGAGATTTGACGTGGGCGGCGATCCCGCTGCTCTGTCAGATTGAAGCGCTGAATCATGTCATCCACGCGGGATGTGCGCTCGGATTTGGGCTGCGAGTCAAGACCATAAGCGATGTTTTCTGCCACGGTAAGGTGCGGAAAGAGCGCGTAGTCTTGGAACACCAGACCGATCCCTCGCTGCTGTGGGGTGAGGTGCGTTTTGCTTTCTGATTCGAACCAGACTTGGTTGGCAAACTGAATGCGTCCTTGGTCGGGGCGATCTAATCCAGCTAGGCAGCGGAGCACGGTGGTCTTGCCGCAGCCGGAGGGTCCGAGAAGGACGGCGACGCTGTGCCGTAGGGCAGGCATTTCCAGCGAGCTGTGGATGGTGGGCCCGAGGGGATGGGTGATGCTGAAGGTCGCAGTCAACGTGTCGGCCATGGCTGGAGAAGTCGTCGTTGCAGCGCGTAGGTGAGTGAGAGCACGAAGAAGGAAAAGACCAGCATCACCAGTGCCGTCTGGTTTGCTGCCTCGTAGTTGAGCGCCTGCACATCATCGTAAATTGAGACGGAGATGGTGCGTGTCACTCCAGGCACATTGCCGCCGACCATGAGCACCACACCGAATTCACCCATTGTATGGGCAAAGCAGAGAACAATGCCGGCTAGCACTCCCGGCCACGCCAGCGGCAGCACGACCCGCCTGAACGTGCCGAATCCGCCGATGCCGAGGCACCACGAGGCCTCGATCAGTCGCCGATCCACCGTGGCAAAGGCACTCATGAACGGCTGCACGGCAAAAGGCAGGCTGTAGAGCAATGAGGCTATAAGCAGTCCCTGAAACGAAAACGGCAGGCGCTGGCCCAGGACAGATTCAGCGATCCTGCCAAGCGGACTGTTGGGACCAATGGCCATCAAGACATAAAATCCCAGCACTGTCGGAGGGAGAACCAGAGGCAGTGCAACGATTGCTTCGGCAAAGAAGCGCCATCGCCACCGGGTATTCACCAGCCACCAAGCCAGCGGCAGGCCGATCCCTATGAGGATGAGGGTGGTGCAGGTGGACAGTCGGAGACTGAGGCTGATGGCTTGCCAATCCATTCTACTTTGCGGGCAACTTGAAGCCATGCCGAACCAGCACCTTCGCAGCGGCATCGCTCAAGATGAATTCGCGGAAGTCTTTCGCGGCAGCCGCATTGGGTGTGTTTTTGACGATGACCAGTCCCTGTTCGATGGCCGGAAAGGCATTGGCGGGCACTTCCCAGTAGCGCCCTTTGCCCTTCATCTTGTCTGAAAGCACATGCGATAGGGCGAGGAATCCGATGTCTGCTGCACCACTTTCCACGAACTGGGCCGTCTGCGTGATGTTTTCCCCCAGCACCCATTTGGGCTCTGCCTGCTCATGCACCATCAGCGACTTCATTGCCGCTACCGCTGCGGAACCGTATGGAGCCAGCTTGGGATTGGCGAGGGCAATCTTCTTTACCGCTGGATCAACGAGCACTTGGACTCCTAACTTTTCAACGTCCAGCGGGGAGGCGTTCGGCACCCACAAGACGAGTCCGCCGACGGCATAGCGTGATACTTTGCCATCCATCGCGAGCCCCGCTTTTGCGAGCTCCTCGGGATAACGCATGTCTGCGGCGAGGTAGAGATCAAAGGGAGCCCGGTTCTGAATTTGAGCAAAGAAATTGCCGGATGATCCATAGGTTGCTTTGACCGAAATTTCTGGACGCATCGCGTGATACTCTTTGATCAGATCCTCCATCGCAAATTGCACGCTGGAGGCGACGGCGAGGGTCAGCGTGTTGCTTGTTGCTTCGGGTTTGGGCGTGCACCCTCCGATCAAGAGGGAGCCTAGCAGGATGACGGCGGTGAGTTGTTTCATGAGAAAATGTTTAGATGGACCGGAGTTCGCCTGTGTGGCTGGCATCATAGCCGGGCAGTTCGTCGATCAGGCGTCGATGTGTCCGACTGCGCAGTAGCCGTGTCACTGCCTGCACTCGCGGGTCGCGCTCCATGGCAGCGGAAAAGCAGAGGTCGAGCGATTCATTTCTGACTGCTAAGAAGCGCAGGCCCGCATCTTCCGCACAAAGGCGAACGCACACTCCTGCTTCTGCCCAGCCACCGCGCACTGCCTCTACGACGGCGTTGTGGCTCATCATCACGCGTTTGGTTGCGCGCGGCTTGGGGAGAAGATGGTCCAGGCATTCACGGGCAGCGGATCCTTGCTCGCGCATGGCCCAATGCCTTACCTGTTTGGCGCAGGCGGTCACGCTGCGGGTGTGATCGTTTGCGGGTAAGACGATGCCCTCCTGCCAGTCCGCGTTGCGCAGCAGACGGTAACCGCCACCGAGTTTGTTGCGCACTGTGTCCGCATTTTTTTCCGGACTTTCTGCTGTGGAGTGATGGAGGGCTGCCAGATGAACCACGCCTCGCTGGAGAAGATCCAGTGCCGCCCCGCCGCCGCGTGAAAACGCAATCATCCTGAATCCGGACGCCGCCGCATATTCGGCAGCCAGCAGCCCCGCAGCGGGGTCGCAGCCAGCGAGCACTAATGTATGGGATGGATCCCACGCACCGCGCTCATGCAGTACCTTTTCCCGGCTGACGCCGTCATGTGCCCAGGTGCTACCAGCCAGGGATTCCACCGGATAGAGCCACTTTTTGCCTCCGACCTCGGCTTCCCAGTAACGACTCGTATCGGAGCGTGGCTCCCAGGCCCATTCGGTGCCTAGGGAACCACTGGCGGCTCCTGATCCAAACAGCTCCTCGACGCTGCGCTCCAGTGCCTTGGCCACAGCCAGTGCCGTGGTGACCGCTGGCGTCAGGCGGCCAGCCTCAATGGCGCTCAGAGAGCTGCGGGGTATCCCTGACTGGGCGGCTAGATCGTCCTGGGACCAGCCTCTTGCTTTGCGCAGTTCTGCAACTGGATGCTTTTGAAAAAATGTCTTTGACATAATCATGTCTGATTACGACAAGATAATAACTATGTCAATGCAGCTATTGATGACAAATCTTGCACTCCGCTTTGCTCTCCCGCTGGCCGCAGGTGCCGTTACCCTCTCGGCAGCGGAGCCGGAACTGGGTTTTAAGCCCATTACCACACGCAGCGTTGCGGCCAATCGAATCGCTGAAACTCCCGATTACGCGCATGGGTTTAGCGATGATTTGGACTGGATCGACTTTGGTTTGGAATCCCGCGCCCGTTACGAAAACCGCTGGAACGATTACGGTGCGGCCGGGCTTGTCTCCGACGATGCGCTGGTCACTCGGAACCTCTTGTTTCTGGGCATCAAGACCGTGGTGGACCCGCTCCGCTTTGCCGTTGAATTCGAGGATTCCCGGCGCTTTCTCAGCGACCGGGCGCACAATTCCAATGTGGAGGACGAGCGTGAGATCTTGCAGGCTTTTGCGCAGTTCCACTGGGAGGATGTCATCGGTGATGCCGCCCTGAATCTCAACGTGGGCCGGATGGCTCTCGATTGGTCGGATCGTCGTCTCATCTCCCGCAATCGGAACCGCAATACGATCAGCGCCTTTGACGGTTTGCGGTTGCGCTTGGGTGATGAGAAATCTGCGTGGGAGATCGATTCCATTGCCCTGCGTCCGGTGGATCGAAACTATGAAGACCTCGATGAATCGAGCGATGAAGCGACGCTCTACGGCGTCGCGGGTTATTGGCGGGGCTGGTCTCCGCACATCGTGCTGGAGCCCTATTGGCTTTGGCTGGATCAAGACGCCAGGGGCAGCACTCCCATCCGCCGCGATCTTCACACCGCTGGCCTCCATGCCTTTGGTCAATGGGGGCGGAAGTCGGCTTGGGACTATGACCTGAGTCTCGCGGGTCAGTGGGGCAAGGTGCAGGGGCGTGATCATCGCGCCTGGGCCGCCCACGCCGAATTGGGCCGCAGCTTTGACCACCCGTGGCGGCCTCGCCTAGCTCTGTGGGTGAACTATGCGACGGGGGACCGTAGTAGCAGCGATGATCGCAGCGAACGGTTTGATTCGCTCTATGGGGCCTCGTTTGCCTTCTACGGTTACAGCGGCTTCTTTGCGTGGCAGAACATGATCAATCCCTCCGTCCGGTTCAGTCTCCAGCCCGCCAAAACGCTGAAGTGCGAGATCATTCACCGTGCCATCTGGTTGGCCAGTGGATCGGACGCCTGGGGGCGTGGCCTGCGTCTTGATGCTGCGGGGCAGAGCGGAACTTTCGTCGGTCAGGAGATCGACGCTAGACTCGTCTGGCAGGCGTGCAAAAACTTTGAGGTCGATCTCGCTTACGCCCACTTTTTTCCTGGCGGTTTTGTTAACAGCACTGGCGCATCGCCCCAGAGTGACCTCATCCAAATTGCCGGCACCTTCCGGTTTTAGAAGCGAGTAGGGCAGGGGAGGCGGACGTGTCCGCCCAGATCGCCAATCGATGGGGCTGCAAGCGGTCGCTCTTGGCTTCGTTGGTAGTCTAGGCCATGCGTGCCGATCAGCGCGCTTTTCTGGTCGAACCGAGGCCGGGGGGAGGACCCCGACATTGAGAAGTGATGGAGAATCCAATCTCAGCTCGTTTCTTCCTCCGTCCTTTCCATTTGAGTTTGCCAATCATGAAAACCCGTCGCCATTTCCTTCAATCCAGCACAGCGCTGATTGCCCTGCCTGCTCTCGAATCTCTCGGCTTCCGCCGCTACGCGTCTGCGGCAGCACCCGCGACGCCGCCGAAGCGGCTGGTGTTCCTTGGCTTCGGCTGGGGGATCACGACAGAAACTTGGTTCCCAGACATTCACCAAACCGGCCCTGACTACGCATTGCCGGAGGGGCTGAAGCCGCTGGCTCGACACAAGGCGGATTTCACGGTGGTGCAGGGGCTGTGGAATAAGTACAGCAACGAGGGCCATTGGGGCAGCACGATGTGGCTCACTGGGGCGAACCGGTTTGCGGAGCCCGGCCAGACCTTTCACAACAGCATCTCCGCAGATCAGGTCGCCGCTGCGAAGCTGGGGATGGACACACGGTTTGCCTCGCTGCAATTGAACGGAGGCGAGAACGCGGAATCTTCTGGCCATGGCCCAGGGCTTTCGATGGCATGGGACGTGAGCGGTAAACCTCTGGGAGGCCAAAAAGGTCCCGTCGAGGCCTTTCATCGTCTCTTTTCCAAGGATACGACACCTATTGAGCAACAGAAAGCCATGCTGGCGCAGAAACGCAGCGTGCTGGACACGGTGATGGAGAACGCAAAGGCGATGCAGAGGGGCCTCGGCAAAACGGATCAGGCGAAGCTTGAAGAATACTTCCAGGGCATCCGCGATATCGAGACCAGACTCGCCAAAGACGAGCAGTGGATCGGTGTGCCGCAACCGAAGGCACCAGTTCCCGAGCCTCAGGCCGGACTTGCGGGTAAGGAGGAGATCAAGATCATGTACGATATCATCGTCGCCGCAATGCAGACGGACAGCACCCGCGTGCTGACTTACCGCCAACCGGTGAGCACGCTGCTGACCAGCATCGGCATCAAGGTGGCACCGCATGACATGAGCCACTACCATTCGACGATGGGCGAAAAGCTCGCAGCCTCGCAGCAGCGCGATCTGGTGCAGAGCGAACTGCTGGCCGGACTCATCGATAAACTCAAGGCCACGAAGGAAGCCGATGGCAGTCGCCTTTTTGATCACGTGGCGCTCGCTTACGGCAGCAACATCCGCACGGAGCATAACCTCGACAACTGCCCCACGCTGCTCACGGGTGGTGGTGCCGGCATCAAGCTCGGGCAAAACATCGCCGCGCCCAAGGACACGCCACTCTGCAACGCGTGGCTTTCCCTTCTGCACGGAATTGGTGTCGATGTGGAACGCCACGGCGATAGTTCCGGCCTGCTCAAGGAGATCATTGCCTGATCAGGCAATTCGCTGGATGATTGGCTCCCTTGGATTCGTTCCCCTTCGCGCGCTCCTCTTTTCATGAAATTACACCTCTCTCTTCCTCTTCTTTTCATCGCCCTCAGTTCGGTCCTCTACGCAGACCCGGTCCCACTCTTTGACGGTAAGACCTTTACCGGTTGGGAAGGGGACTTGAACACCGTCTGGCACATTGAGGAGGGGGCCTTCAGGGCGGGGACGTTGGAAGCAAAGCAGGAGAAGAACAACTTCCTGGCCACCGTGAAGGACTACGGGAACTTTGATCTGACTCTGAAATGGAAGCTCGAAGGCACGGAGGGGTTTGTGAATGGCGGCGTCCAGTTCCGCTCCAAGCGAATCCCGGATCACTGGGAGGTGTCTGGCTATCAGGCGGATCTAGGGGCGGGTTATGATGGGGCGCTCTATGACGAAAGTCGCCGCAAGAAGATGCTGGCGCAGCCGACCCCGGAGGTCCTGGCGAAGGCGCAAAAGCCTCTGGGCGAATGGAATGACTATCGAATCCGTGCGGAGGGACCCCACATTCAGATCTGGCTCAATGGAGTGCAGACCGTGGACTACACGGAGGGCGAGGCGGGAATCGATTTGACCGGGAAAATCGCCGTGCAAATCCATGGCAATGCGACATCGGTCGTGCGCTATAAGGACATTCAGATTGAGGAATTACCGGCATCGCCACCACCGGCCAAGAAGTCGGCGTTTGTTCTGAAACAAGAGGAAACGGTGGCGCTGGTGGGTGGTTCGAATATCGAGCGCACACGCTTCAATGGGTTCCTGCAAACGCATTTGATCACCTCCCAACCGGCCGGGAAGATCAAGCTGCGCAACTTTGGGTGGGAAGGGGATACCGTGTTTGAGCAATGGCGCGATGGCGGGAATGTCGATAACCTCGATCCTAAGCGTCGTCAGTCCGAACTCCGCATCCAGCGTGAGGCGGGCAGCACCAGTTGGCGTCAGCAACGTGATTGGCAGGAGCAGCTGGACGAAGCGGGAGCGACGGTCGTGATTGCTCAATTTGGGCAGATGGAGGCGCTCAACGGCATCAAGGCTTTGCCTGCGTTCATTGCGGCGTATGACGATCTGATCACGGCCTTTGCCGAGGCCGGACGCCGTGTCGTTTTGGTCTCACCGATGCCGTTTGAAAAAACGTCGCAGCCTCATGACGCAGATCTAACAGATCACAACGCAGATGTGGTCGGCTATGCCAATGGCATTCGCGAATTGGCTGCCAAGCGTGGGCTGCCTTTTGTGGATCTGAGTTTGCTTGGGCCCAGCGGGACGCAACGGACAGAGAATGGATTCCAACTCAATGCAGAGGGGCATCGCTTCATCGCGGAGCAGATTGTGACGGCGCTGGGAATGCCTGCGACGGTGAACGAAGCGGTGCGCAAGGAGGTCGTGGAGATGGAACGCCTCTGGTTCAACTACTGGCGGCCGATGAACTGGGCTTTCCTCAATGGAGACCGCACGAACGTGCCATACTCGCGGGACTGGAAGGATGGGGGAAAGCGGATCTTCCCACAGGAGATGAACGACTTCCTGCCATTGCTCAATCAGGCGGATGAGAATGTTTGGAATGCCCTGGCTGGCAAGCCAACCACGCCGATTGCGGTACGTTCTTCGATCCCCGTTGAGCCCCCTTCGGCCTCGCCACAGACCCCTGAGGAAGAGATGGCCAGTTTCAGTATCTTGGAAGGCTTTCAGGTGAATCTCTTTGCCTCGGAAAAGGATGGCATCGTGAAACCGATCCAGATGCGTTGGGATGAGCTGGGTCGTCTCTGGGTGGCCTGTGCCCTGAGTTATCCGCAGATCAAACCAGGTGAAAAAGCCAATGACTACGTGCTGGTGTGCGAAGACACGGACGGTGATGGTCGGGCCGATAAGTTTCACAAATTCGTTCAGGGTCTATTCATGCCGACGGGCATCGAGTTGGGCGATGGCGGGCTGTATGTGGCGCAGGGGACGGAGTTGCTGCACTTCAAGGACACTGACGGCGATGATCAAGCCGATACGCGGCGGATCGTGTTGGGTGGATTCGGGACGGCGGACTCCCACCAAATGATCAATGGTATCAATTGGGGGTTCGGCGGAGAGCTGTGGTTCACCCAGGGGCATCACATTTATTCCCGCGTGGAGACTCCGTACGGCGTGGAGACGCTGAATCGCGCTGGTGTCTGGCGCTTGCGTCCGCGCACAGGGCATCTGGATCCCTTCTTCCAATGGTCATCCGCAGGTGCCAATTGCTGGGGAGTCGTCACCACCGACTATGGGCAGCCATTTCATAAGAGCGGCGCGAATATTGGCTCCTACTACAGCACGCCAGGCTTGGTCCGCTCAAATCTGGCGGTCAACGCAGAGGCCTTGAACCTCTGCCTTGCGCCAATCAAGCAGGTGGGCATGGAGTTCCTCGGCAGCAGCCACTTCCCAGAGGCGATGCAGGGCCGCATCATCATCGGCGGCTACTACGCGAACTTGCTGGAGCAGCATGAACTGAACTTTGAGAACGGAATGTTCAGCACGAAGCTCCTGCCAAACATCATCGAAACGAAGAACAATGTCTTCCGTCCTGTTGAAGTCCGCTGCGGACCTGATGGGGCACTTTATGTGGCGGATTGGTATAACCCCATCATCGGGCACTATCAGGCCAGCTATCGCCATCCCGACCGCGATAAGCAGCACGGTCGCATCTGGCGTGTCACGTATAAGGATCGCCCACTGGTGAAGCCTGCGAAATTGGTCGATGCCAGCATCGCGGATTTGTTGAAGCAACTCGACTCACCGGAGCGCTGGACGAAGTTTCAGGCCAAGCGTCTGTTGTTTGAGCGCGATGCCAAGGAGGTCACCGCTGCGGTCGATGAATGGGTCGTCAAGAATGCCGGGAACGACTATCGCAGACTCCAGGCCTTGTCCTTGTATGAAGCGCATGAAGCCCCACGGCCGGAGTTATTGAAATCGTTGCTGCGAGTCGCTGACGCCAGAATCCGTGCCTACGCCACCCGCACCCTTTCGACCTGGGCGCGGGATGGTCGCCTGCCAGAGGCGTTGTCATTGCTCGAAACCCAGATCGCGGACGACGATGCGCTGGTGCGGTTGGAGGCCATCGTTGCAGCCAGTTACGTGCCCAGCCCACGCGCCGCGATCATTGCCGCGCGTGCCTTGGACAAAGAGTTCAATGCCTATCATCTGCATGCCCTGACCAAGACACTGCATGCGACGAATTCACTTTGGGCACCGCTGGTGAGCCAGGGGAAGCTGGAATTCGACAAGGATGAACACCTCATTTTTGCCCTGAAAAATGGGTGGGTGGAAAACAATCCCGATGATTTGAAGAACCTCTCTGGCGCTGCCGTTGCCTACAAACCCAATGCTGCTTCATCCAAAGTGACGGCAATCATGCGCCAGGAGATCAAGCGCCACGAAGGGAATGCCAGCAGGCAGAATGTCTGGCTCAAGGCATTGGCTGCGGTCGCGAGCCCTAGCGACCTGCCCCTGATCTTCGCGCGTGGAGGAAAGAACGCGGAGATTCTAGCGGCGCTGAAGACGACCAAGCCTGAGGGTGCTGAAAAATGGCTTACACCGCTGTTTGAAAGTGGTGATCCCGCGCTCCTGGCCCAAGCTGTTCGGTTGGTGGGTGATTGGAAGGTGGCTGCGTTGAATGGTCGGGTGCACGACATCGCTTTCGATGACAAGGTCGCAATGCCGATGCGCAAAATCGCGGTCGCGGCACTCAATGACCCAGCGGATCTGGTGAAACTGATCGAGACGAAGGAACTTCACGACGTCGCGCTCAACACGCTGGTGGTGCGCAATCCGAATCAGGCAGCTAAGCTCATCGTGGCGCGGTTGAACACTGCAAAAACGGCACCGGAGGCAGCGGGCATTCTGCAGGTCCTACTGAATCGGCGTGAAGGTGCTGCCGCATTTGAGCGCGCACTTGGGGCTCCTGAAGCGCTGACGGCGGCGAGCGCCAAGATCGTGCTCCAGGCCCTGAACAGCATTGGGCGCAGCGATGCGAACCTTTCGCCCTTGCTCATGAAGATCGCAGGAATCAATGCGGCACTGCCAGCTTATACAAAGGCGTATGTGAGCAATCTCGCCAAGGCAGCCACGACCTTTGGGAATGCGGACGAAGGGAAAAAGATTTATGAACAGGCGGGTTGCATCGCCTGCCACACACCAGGTGCAGCCCAAAGCAAAATTGGCCCTGATCTCAGCGCGATCAGCCGCGGATTGCCGATTGATATGATCATCACGGAGGTTGTCTGGCCAGCACTTAACATCAAAGAAGGCTATGAAGCTGCGACCATTACGCTGAAGGATGGCTCCGTTGTCAGTGGCTTCAAACAAACTGAAACGGCAGAGGCAATCAGCGTGCGCGACCTCGCCACCGGTGCGGTCAGGACGATCAAACGTGCCGACGCCCGGGAGATCAAATTGGGCGGCACCGTGATGCCTGATGGTCTAACGGCCACGATGAACGAGCAGCAATTGGCTCACTTGGTGAAGTATCTGAGCCAGCTCGGGCAGTGAGGTGATTGCGCAAAGCGCCAAATAAAAAAGCGGAGCCATGCTTGGTCTGCATGGCTCCGCCGAAAGAGTGGCTGGGTTTAATCAGCGTATCCTTGCATGATCTGACGCACTCCATTGTTGAAATCGACGGTGATGACAAGATCGCCGTTGGTGCTAATCGCACAGCTCCGTCCGGTGCTGGCAGCACCTGAGGCGGTAACATCGCCATTGGCGATGGAGATGGATTTGATGGGGCTGGGTTGATTGTCCCACACTTGACCCTTGCGCAGCCGGAGATGAGGGCGGCGGAGGCTTGCCTGGGTGCTGAAGTCACCACGCTGGACGTTGCCGATAAATAGGGCGAGTTCTGTCCCTGCTGGCGCGCCGCTGAGGGTCGCAATGATGGCATAAGAGCCACTTTCGGCGTTGAATGCCACGCGGTTGATCACGCTGATCGTGGTGCCGGGGCAGCTCGGTGGTGGGTCACCCTCGCGCATAAGAACGAGCGGATTGATGCTGTAAGTTTTCAGCAGAAGGGCTCTGTCGTTTCGGCTGGAGACACCCGTGCCCGAGAGTTGGACAAGAGCCATAACCTTGGGAGCGAGGACATCGACTCCGGCACTCCAAAAGTTGGTGAGTCTGCCGATTTTGAGTGCACCCGTTAGTGTGAGTGGATCACCTTTACGGAGAAAGAGCGTGCGATCCGAGGATGCCCCCCAGCCGACCCAGATGCCTTCATTGGTGGCACTGGAGACTTCGGTGCGAGGGCCGATAATCGTGGCACGGTAGGCAGTGTTGTCAAAGCCGTCAGAGCTCTCGCCAATGAATGTCGAAGTCAAAGTTGCGCCCAATGCCGCCCCGGTTTGGTTACGGGCAGGGCTGCCCTTTTGATCGATGAGGGTCGATGTGCCTCCATGGGGCCGCCAGAAGATGGCGGCGTTGTTAGCCGTCGTAATGCCAGCGCCAGCCAGGCCGGTGCTGTACACCTGACGTTGGTAGGCGTTGCAGATGCGAGGGGAAAATTGTCCATAGAGCGTGCCCACTGGGAGGGAAACAGGCGTGGCTGTTCCTTCCTGCACGACGTCCGATCCTGCGCCAAGGAGACTGGAGATGTAGCCTGAATCGGTGGCAGCCGTGACTGCACCCGTAGAGCCAATTCTTTGAGTGAAGATGCTGGCTACTCGTGGAGCGGTGTGGGAGCCTGCGATCTCGGGAATGCTCTTCAGAATTCCTGGTCCAATAGCTCCAACAGCCTCTCCAGTGCGCATCATTAGACCGATGGAACTACCAGCAAAGGTGGTGTGTTTGAACCAGAGCATCAGATTGTTTGATGAACCTACCCCCGGGCCCGAGAGGGTGCTGAGCCCGAAAAGGGCATTGTTATCATTCAGCACGATTCGACCCGTGCTCTTGAAGACCGGTCCACTGCCATAAGGTGAGATGCCTTTGCGGTTGTACAGCTTCGGCGTGGCAGGCGTCACGATGTCCGAGACGACCGCGTTGTCGGCAGTGGTCGCGCCTGGGCCAGTGAGGCTGGTGGTAAAGGCCGTCTTTCCTACCCCATTGACAATAGGCTCGCCGATCACGCCATAGTTGATGTTCGGACCCGATGGTGCGAAGTCGCCCTTGGCCGCTATCTTTGTGAAAGGCAACTGGCGCGGTGCGAGGGCGAAGTGGTAGGCTGCACCCATGTTGAGACCTTGGGTGGATTCCGTCATTGCGGAAACCAGGAGAGACGAGCCTTGTAGGCAGACGCTCTTGCCGAAGAACTGCGCGGACGTATCACCGTAGGGGGCAGAGAGGGTTGTGATTCGGCTTCCTGAAACGGCCTCAAAAAGGTGGACGCGGCCTTGATTGCTGAGAGTGGCCACGTCGCCGACCGCGATGGTGGGCCCGTCGATTGCCACCGTCTCTCCAAAGTAGATCGTAGAGATTGGGGACGCTGGAGGGAGGAGCGGATAGTCAGCTCCGCTGGCGAGATCATACACAAAGGCTTTGCCAACTCCGCCGATGACGACAAGGCCCTGGTTCATGGCCAAGGCATAGCCGATGTAGTCGCCACTGACTGAGGCTAGGGGTTGGTGGGTTCTGATGAGCGACTGGGTGGCGAGGTCATAAAAGGCGATCAGTCCTCTGTTGGCCGAACTCCTGTGAGCTCCGACAGCGAGGATTCCCCCGTCCGCCGCGATACTGATCCCGAAATTTTCGCCCGCAGCGCCTCCTGTTCGAGTAATCTTGGAGAGGAATGCACCCGTTTTGAAGTCGAAGAGATAAACGGCCCCTTTGCCTGCATCGTCGCCGTAGGCTGAAACGATGAGAGTGTTGCCGTGGATCGCTAGGCTGCCTCCAAAGTGTGCATTGGAGGAGGCATCGAAAGCGGTGATCGTGCGCACAAGAGCCCCAGTTGCCAGATTGTAGATGTAAACGCGTCCGCTGGAGGTGGTTGTCGTGGCTGTAATGGCTGCGAGATCTCCGCTGATGGCGATGGTCCTCCCGAAACGAAGCTGGCTGTGAGATTCGGCCGGGGGCAGAATTTCCCGAGTCCAGGCCCGAGTCTTGGCATTAAAGACATGAACGGCACCTTCCCAGATAACGCCCCGCTCCGCAGCGAAGGGCGCTCCACAAACGATCCACTTGGCAGAACACGCCGTGGAACGTGATTCGGCTCCCAACTGAGCGCCTGTTATCGATGAGTTCTTCCATTTGCCAAAAATCTTCTGAACTGCCCCGTCGAGGGCCTCAGCCGGACCGGTGGCGATGAGTGGGATTGCAATAGCCAGCAGCGCGCGTAAGCGGACCGACAGTGTGGAGTAGTGTGTTTTCATTTGGTGTCAGAAAGTGAGCGGTTGTGCTCTCTGACTCCCCCATCGCAAGAAGCTGCGGTGGCTGGCAAAAAAGTGAAAATTTTTTTCGATTAGGGCTGCCAGCCCGCAGATTCAAGGTTCCAGACGCCGCATTGAGTCGCTGCACGCATCGTATCTGGGGATTGCTCCAGGATTTCAGCCTGTGCCTGCCAAAGGGCAGTGCTCGGCGATTCGCCTTTGGCCAACCGGGCGTATAAAAGGGTCATGAACTCGGGTGCCGCCGCATCATCGACGCTCCACAGTGCCGTAATGACATGGCGCGCCCCTGCGCTGAGTAAGGCATGACGGAGGCTCGTCAAGTCACCGCCAGCATCTGCCTGACCGAGGCCTGTCTGGCAGGCAGAGAGGAGAATCAGGTCGGTGTTTTGGAGCGGCAATTCAGCAGCCTCGTCAGCAAAAAGGATGCCGCCACCCGATGCAGCGGCATCGGCGAACACCAGTCCGCATCGTTTCAGAATGCCTTCATCATTGGCCTCATTCGCAGCCTCGTTGGCGAGAGAAAAAGCGTGGCAGGCGAGATGCAAGACAGTCGGGTGTGACTTGAGCGCCGTCCGCAGATCGGCTTCGGTTGCTCCGATCTTTGTCTGAGCGGCGACGGCCTTGCTGATGGTTTGCGCTTCGCGTGTTGTGCCGGGCAGGTCAGGCATGGCCTTGAGTTCATCGTGGAGACGGCGCTGAACCGTTGGGACGTCCTCCTCGTTGATTTTTGGTTTGTCTGGAACGGTTAAGACCGCCCAGGAAGTCGGTTGTTTCGGCAGGGGTGAGAGTGGGTTGGCGAAGGCAGTGACCTCGACTTGCGGATGCGATTGGCAAAAGAAGTGTGGGGCGGCTTTCGAAGATTTTGGATCAAGCAAGATCGCCCATGGAACGAAGTGGAGGAGTCCGTCCGGACGCAGAATAACGCGCTGGTTGTGGAGCTCGCCAAGCAATCGTTCTGGCAATAGGCGTGCGTGGAGTGCCTGGAGTTGGAGCGAGAGCGTGCGGTTGGGCATGCCCGCAGTGACACTCGACTCCATGGCGTTAAGGAGCGTGATGATCTGACGTTGAACTGCGGTCGCCTCCCCGATGGGAACCCACAGCGGCGGCTGACCCGGGCGGATCAATAGGGCCGAATAGCGCTGCGCCCAACGACCCGTGCCGACGTAAACGGAGTGCAGTACGTAGTCGATGAAGACTGCGTCCGCCGGTGGTGACTTGCTGGCAGCGAAATCGCGTTTTTGGTTTTTGGCGAGAGCTTCCCGAAGGACGACACCTTTCATGGCAAGGACCGTTTCAGCGAGTTGGGGGAGGTCGTCGCTGGCGAATGCGGTGATGGGGCTGATCGGGTCAAAGGCCCGCCGCATGGCGAGAAGTTGGTGCTGGTCAGCGTCTCCACGAGCATTAGCGAACCATGCACGGGCGGCGAGGGAGGACTCCACGGCGAAGGCCTTGGCTTGATCCAAATGACGCTGATCGGCGGCAATTGCGGCGGCGTTCGTCAGTGCCTGAATGAGCAGTGGGTGGTGGTCGCCGAGGTCTCTGCGTATGCGATTGATCGCCGAGGTTTGGGTCGTTTGCGCAGCTTCAAGGTCGCCACTGAGATGCTGCGCGACACCCATCGTGAGGAGTCGCGGGATCCCTGCGGCTTTATCGTCGGCGGGCGGTAGGAGTTTCAAATACTCGAGTGCGCCTTGGCCGTCGTATTGGCTGATCCGAATGGTAGCGAGGTTGGTGAGGCATGCTGCCAGGGCTTCCTGCGGCGGGGGATCGATCGCCAGAAATTGCTTCCTTGCGGTTTCGAACTCTGCCTGCGCCTCGTCGTTTCTTTTCATCCGAAAGAGAGCCATGCCCAGGTCATTGTGAAGAGCCGCATCATCAGTGAGTGCGAGAGCTCGCTGCAATGCACTGATGGCATCGGCATAGGCTCCAGTGGCCTGATGGTAGTGGGCCAAGACTTGCAGTCGCTGCACAACCATCCCTGGGGTGACTCCGATTTTTTCATCCGGCACGAGCGTCTCGGGAATGGCCAGGGTGATGAGCTCTGCGCTGGCCTCGTATTTTCCCTGAATGAGCAGCAACTTTGCCAATTGAATGCGAGTTGTGTTTAGCCAAGGCTCGGGTCCTGCCGATTGTCGATGCTCGATTGCGGCTCGGAAAAGCCGTTCAGCCTCCTGAAATCGATCAAGCTTTTGGGCTGCGATGGCGGCGGCATCTTCCACCGCTCCGAGAGTCGCGGTATCTGCATTGGCCTCTTGATAAAGCTTTAGCGATTGCAGGAGGCTAGGCAAGGCCAGCTCCGCTGGTGCGATGCTGCCAAGCACGTGGAGCGCTTGCGCGTGGGCGAGTTTGTCTGGCTGTGCGGCGCGGCGGGCGACGAGTTCTTGGACGAGCGGGATGGCGTTCGTCGTTTGGCCTGCGGCGATGAGTTTATCGATTTGCGATTCCAGTGTGTCAGCGTCCGCTGTGTGGCCTGCCAGGGCGAGCAGGAAACACAGGCAACAGTGACAAATGACACGGGGCGCGAGGGTCATGCGCAGATCTCTCATGGCACTGGATAGGCCACTCGGTAGAAGCGGCGGTCTCCGGTGGGGATGGTCAGTGTGCCGGTGTATTCGGTGCCGTCGCCGATCTCGATGACGGGTTGTGTCTCCGTGAGCACGGGGGTCACATCGGTCCAAGAAGAGGACTCAAGGGTGGTGCTGGTTTGGAGCTGTGGCGGCGGTGTGCCGGTCGGCAGGTAAATCGCTCTTGGTAGCTGTAGGGTGAGCGTTCGCGTGGTCATGTCCATGCTGATCTGCGGGCCAGAGGGCGTGTCGGAGTATTTTGGATCCAGGCCGCAATAATACTCGATGAGGTTGGGGATGGAGTCGCCGTCGGGGTCAGCCGTTGCATCACCACCCGCACCTGTGAGTGGGCTGCTGATGCCCTTCGTGTAATGGGCGATCCACTCGGCATAGGTCATGGTGATGCCTGAGATCGCGGGGCTAGCGATCTGCGGCAGCGTCAAGGCGGGCGGTGGTGCAGGCGGTTCTGGGACGGATTGCGGCACAAGGGCGGCGCGGATCTGATCTGGGGTCGCCCAAGGCTTCGTGTAGGCGATCAGGGCCGAGGCGGCGGTGACGAATCCGGCGGAGTAGCTGGTGCCATTGCCTTCGATCAAGCTGGTGCCACCGTTGCTGGCTGCCAGCACATTGACCCCGGGGGCCAAGAGATCGACGACCTTTCCGCTGGCGTTGTTGGTATTCGAACTCGACCACGCCGTCCCCCCGAGCGAGCTAGCTCCAGCGACCAAGAATCTTGGGAGCAGCGGAATAGGTAGGGTAGTCGAGTCGCGGACGAAGGTCGTGGTCGGATTGCCAGTGAAGGGTGGATAAACGGGGCCGCCGCTGGCTGGTTGGTAACCCCAGTCAGCTGCGGCGGGGGAAACTCTGCCTGCCAGGATGCCACGATTTCCCGCAGACAAGACCACCGTGATGCCCGCATCCCAGGCGCGCTGCATCACGGTATCCAGGAAGCCGATGCGGTAGGCTGTGCCGACGGTGGAGTGGGCAAAGCAGACCAGACTGGCATGGTTACGGGTGTAGGGTGTCTCAGCGATCCTGAGGCGATGATCGGTGATGATTTTGAGCATCGCGTTCAGCACGGTGCTGGCCCAGGTGTTTGTATCTGGGTTGCCGCTGGGGAGTCGATCATAGATGGACACGGGAACGATGTTGGTCTGAATTTGAAGAGGGCAGAGGATGCCGCAGGTCTCGCCACCGATAACGCTGGCCATCGCCGTTCCATGGGAGGCGGAGTCTGGCGTTGGCGGGAGTGGGAGACCAAGCGGATCGACGTTGTAGTCATAGGCGGCGGCGATGCCGGGAAGGAAGTTTAAGGTGCTCCCGATCAGGTCACTGTGGGTGAGGGTGACACCGGTATCCGGTAGATAAATCGTGGGTTTTGTGAATCCTGGGGCAGGGCTTACGGGACTTGCGCCCGTCGTCAGGGATGCCACCGCCCAACTGGAACTGCCGCCCCCACCGCCTCCGGCATCGGGACCCAGTTGGATATCCAGTTCACCCGTGATAGTGCCTCCGTTTATCCCCACCGCCGGCAGGGCAGGCGGGCTGCCGGGCGGAAAGTCTGCCAAGATGGCGACGAAGCCTTCCTCTGGATAGAAGAGGTCAAAAAGGGGCGTGCCCCCATTGAACATGACAAAGATGAATAGATCCTGGATGCCACCAAAGCTGAGGTCGTCATTTTGCAGGAGCCAGCGCTCCGCTCGCACGCTCCCGGCGGAGGCCAATACGAAGGTTAGGACTAGCGTTTTGATGAATCGCTTCATGGCATTGAGGCTGAATTAAAATGTGGCGGTGATGGCGAGATGCAGTCGGCCTCCGGTTTCGGTCAGGCGCCAAGCATAGGCGCACGATGCACTGAGGTTTTTCCAGAAGGAGACACGCAATCCAAAACCCAGGCTGGCGACATTGGATTGCTCATTGATCACCTCATCCCAGCCCAAACCTGCGTCCACAAATGTCAGCGGTTGGATTTGCAGGGCGGATTGATGAAAACTCCATGCGGGTGACCGAACCTCCACGCTGCCCCAGAGCCCACGATCCGATAGAACGCTGGCCTCGTCATAGCCACGCACGGTCGATGTGCTGGCAAGCATCAGTTGGTCCTGGGGTAGTGTCGGCTGGTTGGCCCACTGTCCGCTGACTTGCCCGATCATCGTCCATCCGCGGGTGCTTTCTCGGCGACGCCATGCGCTGCCTCGGAGAATAAGATGCTGAGCTTCGGCCCCTTGGCGGAGGGCGCTGTGATGGGCGTCGTCATCGTTCGCGGTGATCCCCCCCGGGCTGTAGTTGGCGGAAAGATTCAAGCCAGTATCTCGCAACATCGTTTGCCTGCGGAAAGTAATGTCCGTGGCCAGCGCTGAGCTGTCGGCATCTCCAGCAAGTGTTAGGCTGCCGAATTCCAGGGTATTGTTGGTGCGTCGAAAGTCCGCCCCCATCCCGAGGTCCAGCTTCCAATCAGACGAAAGTTTGACGGGAACAATGTAGCGGAGGCTGGCCGCTAGGCTTTCCGCATCAATCGCATCGATGAGGCCAGCGAAGGCATCCGTAGGCGCAGAAACTCTGACCCAACTGACGCTGCCGCTGAACTCATGTTGCCAGGGGAGAAAAAAACGCGATGCAACGCGATACTGCTGATAGCTCGCGACATCTTCCGCCGTGGTTGCCTGGATATTCCACCAAGCAGGGATGCCAAGAAGGTCGGCGGCTTCGATGGAGGTGGTGAATCGGTGATCAGACAGTGGCGCGATGCCATCATTCCGATACGCAAGACCGGCGCGCAGCGTTCGGGACTGATCGAGATCCAGACGCAGATCGGCCCAGGGGGTGGCATCATCGGTAGCGACCTCGCTGAGGTTGAGCATGCCGATGTGCAAGGGGTTGCGATGAATCCAGGAGAGTTCATCCTCCAGGACAGAGATGTGGAGCGGTTCCCCCTCCCGCACCGCCCAGCGTGGGGCTGAAATTTCGCGCAGATGCCTGCCTCCGCCCGCGATGAATACATGGTGAATGCGGCCGCTCACCATTTTGAAAGACACCACGTCGTTGGCTGCATCGAGTTCTTCGATGCTCATCATTGGCTGATCATGATGGCTAAACCAAGCCAGAATGTCGTCGGCGATTTTGGTGCGCAACTTTAGGTCGAGTGGCTGCCCCACATAGGCTTGGAGCATCACTCCCCAAGATGAATCTGGGCTGCGAGGCACTTCTTGCCCGGCCTCATCGGTGACCTGTATTTCGCGCAGAACGATGGGATCATCCGCCCCGGCCACAATCGGAAGGTGAGCGATGCCAAATAGGAGGATGAAGGGGCGAAAACGCATCAATGGGACATGGCATCGATTTCTGTCTGCACGGCGAGCACCAAATTGCCGATCAGTTGATCCGGCAGCACTTGCTCGACTGGCTTCACTTCATCAGGCTTTCCGCTGCGAATGACGGTCAGGGTGCTGGCGATCGCATCTGCGATGATGACCGTGGGCTGTCCCAGTTCTTTGGCCAAAGTCACTGCCTTCTCTGCCGTCTCTACAAGGCGTGTCGGGTCTCCATCCCAGCTCTCGCTAAAGGCATCCTGATCCGCCGAGGTGCCGACGAGTATGACGACTACCTCTCCGGTCACCGCTGCTATACCGCCGCCGCGCAACACCGGTTGAGTGGACTGTTGGTCCTGATTGAGGAGCGTCACCGCCACGCCCACGATCAACAAGGCGGTGCAGGCGAGGCCAAAAGAGGGCGTGAAAAGGTGGTGTAGCCACCCCGCGATGATGTCCATCACCCCGAGGTTTTCTCGCTGCTGGATACGCTTGGAGGCAGGTCGATCTACTTCGGGCGATGGAGTGGGAATTGGAGCGAACCTTTCTTCCAATCGCTTGACGAGATCCTCCGGTATCGGCGGGACTTCATCTGGGGAGAGCGGCGGGGGCGCGTCTGCCTCCGCTGCCTCGCGCAGGTGTCTGAGGGCCGCCAAGGCCGCCGACTGGGGTGTCGGCTGCCGGGAGAGGTCGTCGTGCATCGACTCGATCTCGGGTGTTGGTTTGGGCGCGGGGTTCATGTCGTTGTTTGGGTCATCGCAGGATGATGAGAGGTCTGGCAAAATAATTTCAAAAATCCGCCTCCTGTAAGGCCAGGCCCAGTCTCTTCAGGGCATCTTCGATGATCGCATTTAGCGCCCTGCGGCGTTTCGACTCGGAGGCATCGGGCCCAATGTTGACCTGCTCCAATACCCAAGAATCACTCGCCAACTCTAGTCGAGTGTGGGTGGCCTCAACAAAGAGTGCCTCGATCAGGTGCCACTCAAAATGGGACAAGGCTGCTCCGCACGCTTGGCGAATTTTGTGAAACTGGAGGTGCTGGACTGGATCGCGGGAGGGCAGGGTCGCGCCATCGGTAAGGCGGTCCCCCAGGGTGCTGTCGGGATCGTTGATCGAGTCGGTCAGGTCGGGGTTGGATGCCTGCCGCTTCCTCGCAGATCGTTTCCTCAGCCAGGAGATGACGCGGCGGTCAATCATGTTCGCGAACAGACGCGGGAGTTCTTCAAACACTCTCATGCCATCCAGCGGCGTGGGTTCGCTTCTAGCTTGCAGCAGTTCCGCAAGGGATTGCATCAGGACATCGTCGCCGTCTTCGTCATTGAGCTGATACCCACGAAGAATCGGCAGGGCACGTTGTCTGAGAATCGGCACGGCGCGGTCCCACTCGCGGGAGGTGAGCGAGCCTGCCCCATCACGCTGACGGAGGGCATCAAAGTTGGGATTGTGCTCCCAGTAACACCTTGCTGGGTCTCGCCCCAAGTCATGATCGTCGGATTGACGACGCGCTGCTGCCAGCCAGCCCAGCGCAGATGGTCCTGATTCGGCTCGGAGATAGCGTTTGAGTTCGAGTTCGGTTGCGTCCTGGAGTCTTGGCTCATCGAGTGCTTCTTCCAGAAGAGCCCTAGCCACCTCTGCAATCCCCCGCGTCGGCAGCAGTAATCCGGGTAATGGGCGTGCGACGATTGCGCATAGCTCGGACCACAATTCTTGTAACCATAGGCGTGGTGGCGAGACGAGATTCATTTGGGCAGGCTGGAAACTACATCGGGGGCAATTCCCGGCAAATACCATTTTATTTTGCCAGGTCTCAGCGGATGCTGCGATGTCTTCTTCATGCGCCAGTCCCGTCTGATTCTTCTTGGTCTTTTCGCTTGCACTGCTGTCGCGGCCCCAGTGGGAACGATCCAACCCGCCGATGGCTCCATCAGCACGGTGGGGGCTACCACTACCGTCAGCCTCAATCGAAATAGCCAGATTAATTGGTCCAGCCTCTCTCTGGCAGCGGGGGAGCAGCTCCAGGTGCTATCGACAGGAGGTGGAGCCTACGCCTCACTGAACCTCGTGACCGGAGGTCGTAGCACGATCCTCGGCGCGATCACCGCCGATGGGCCGTTTTATCTGGTGAATCCCGCAGGCATCTTTGTCGGGGCGAGTGGGTCGATTCATGCGCCGCAAGTTCTTCTTTCGACACTGACTCCGAGTGACCCTGTGGCTGCTCTAAACGGCGGGACGACCTCGTGGAGCACCGCCGGGCTAGGAACCGTGCAGATCGAAGGCGCTATCTCTGCGGCGACGTCGATCGTGATTTTGAGCGAGACGATCTCGATCAACCGAAATGCATCGGTGGCTACAACGGATGCGGCGGTGGGGCGCATTGATATGGTGGCAGCGAGTTCTGGAGTGACGGGTGCTGGAGGGAACTGGTCCGTTTTAGATCCGTCACGCGGTCAGACGGGGACACTCAGCAATACGGGGCGCATCCAGGCCCACAGCGTCCAGTTGATTTCGCACGGTTCGCTTGTGAATGGTGGCGTCATCACCACTGGCGGTGCCACCACCCCGAGGGGGGATCAGGTGCTGCTCCGAGCGGTCGATATCGTGAATGAGGAAAGTGGCATTATCACGGCCCGGGACATTCGTTTTGAAGGAGACCTGACCCCCACTCAATTGGGTAAGCTCATCGACCCTGACGATGGCAGCAATCCTGGCGCAACGACCAGCACCGCACAGATTCCCCGCCTCAGCGGCGGTGCCCCACAGGTGGTGACACAGATCAATCCGGGCCAGTTAGGCTTTACCACCCTGCAATCCGTCCAGTTGGCTGCTCCCAAGCCTACCGCTACTGCCGCGGAATCGACGCTCGCCGTGCGGCGCGGCGCGAATCGGGATACCGTTGAAAAGTCAAAGCGCGGTAAAGTAAAAAGGACCTCGTTTTTTGGGCAGGTGAAGTGAGGTGCCGACGCTCACTGAAGCGTTTGATCGCGAAGTCTCCGAAAGGGAGGGCAAAGAATGCCGTTTCACCGTCCACCATTCCAATTGTGCGGGCGTTTGTCCTCACTCACAATCATGCGATTCCTCCCAACCCTATTTTTGCTCGTGGTGTCGGTGTTGACGGTGTCATCACTGGCCCAATCTGCCCCGCCAAACATCGTTTTCATCATGGCGGATGATCTCGGCTGGGCGGACCCAGGGTTTAACGGCGGCAATGCGGACCTCACGCCGAATATCGACAAATTTGCCACCCAGGGGACCCGGCTCACTCAGTTCTACATGACGCCCGTGTGTGCCACCACTCGCGCCGCGCTGATGACGGGGCGCTATCCGTTTCGGCAATGGATGGACTGGCGCTCGGAGGATTTCGGCAAGCCAGACTACCTCGCCCTTCTCGGCATGAAGCTCGCGCATCTCCCAGACGGCACGCCGACACGCAGGATTCTGGGTTTACCCACGGAGGAACGCACCGTCGCGGAGGCGTTGAAGGAGGCTGGTTACGCGACTGCACTCATGGGCAAGTGGCATCTCGGCGAGTGGTTGCCGGAGCATCTGCCGATGGGGCAGGGATTCGATCATCAATACGGTCATTACGCGTGGGGCATCGACTACAATAATAAAACCATCCCGCACAATGCCCCGGCCGTTTTTGCGGTGTATGACTGGCATCGCGATCAAAAGCCTGTGTTTGAGGAAGGCTACTCCACCGATCTCATTGCCGATGAAGCGGTGCGGATCTTGGGGCAGCAGTCCAAAGACAAACCCTTCTTTCACTACATCGCCTTCAACGCCATCCATGGTCCCTTGGAAGACATCCCACGCCATACCGCTCAGATGGATAAGCGCTCCGCCGCCATCAAATGTCTGGATGAAGGTCTCGGTCGCATCTTGGATGCCATTGAGAAAAATGGATTCAGTGATAACACGCTGGTCATCTTCACCAATGACAACGGGGGCCTGACGGAGGAGGTTAATAAGCCCTGGCGTGGCACCAAAAACACCACGTATGAAGGCGGAATTCGTGTGCCTTTCATCGCCCGCTGGCCAGGGAAGATCAAGGCTGGAGCTCTCAACGACGCCCTCATCCATGTCACGGATCTTTTGCCCACCTTTGTCACACTGGCAGGTGGCTCGTTGAAGCAAGACTTACCCCTGGACGGCATGGACATGAGCGCGGTCCTTTTGGAAAATAAACCAAGTCCGCGAGACGAAATTGTCATCGAAGTCGCGGGTAGTGTGCGACTTCCGACCCTGCGCAAAGGCGACTTCAAGCTGGTTGGCAAAGAGCTCTACGATCTTGCCTCCGATCCCGCTGAGAAAACCGACGTCGCCGCTCAACACCCAGAGGTCGTTAAATCGATGCATGCCCGCTTGGAGCAGGTCGCTGCCGAGCGCCCATCGCTGGGGGATCTGACCATTCTGATGGACCCCGCCTTGCCGTACGTCTATGGCCGCGAAGAGAATGCCGAGGTGTCGCAAGCGATCAAGACCCACGTCGATACCATTCGCGCTACTCAGCCGAAGAGCTACCCACCCGGCACCTATCCCTGGCCGGGTGCGCCGAAGGACGGTAAGATCATTTACTCCGGTGATGGCCGGTAACCCAATCGCCACTTATGAAAACACTGGTCAATCTCCTCTCAGCATTCGTCATTTTGCATTCGTCAGTGGCTGCAACGCAGCCCAATGTGATTCTTCTCATGGGCGATGATCATGGGTGGGAGGAGACGGGCTATAACGGCCATCCTCATGTGAAAACGCCAGTGCTCGATGAAATGGCGGCGACGGGTCTGAAGCTCGAAAATTTCTACTCTGGACATCCCAGTTGCTCGCCCACACGGGCCAGTTTCATGACGGGCAGGCATCCGAATCGCATGGGCACCTTTGCCCCTGGGTGGTCCTTCCGGCCGGAGGAGATTACCGTTGCGCATGTGATGAGCAAGGCCGGTTATCAGGCTGCCCATTTTGGGAAATGGCACCTCGGTGCGGTGAAGGCCGAATCGCCCGTGAACCCTGGGAAAATGGGGTTTCACGAGTGGTTGTCGCATGACAACTTCTTTGAACTCAACCCATCGTTTTCACGCAATGGTGGGCCACCGGAGGTCTTTAGCGGGGAGAGCTCTGCCATCCTCATTGACGAGGTCATCCAGTTCATTGGGCGCACGAAAAAGGCGGGCAAACCCTTCTTCACCGTGGTCTGGTTCGGATCGCCTCACGAACCTTACAGCGGGCTGCCCGAAGATTTGGCGCTCTACGACGACCTGCCTGGCAAATACACTGAGAAGAAAGTCAAACTGACCTCCAACGAGACCGGCGGCCCCACGACGCGTCTTCAAGGCGAGGTCTTGCGCGAGCGTTATGCGGAGATCACTGCCATGGATCGATCCATCGGCACCTTGCGGAAATACCTCGCCGCTCAGGGCCTGCGTGGGGACACCTTGCTCTTTTACTGTGGCGACAATGGCACCTCTGCGGATGGCTCCCTTGTTCGTCCACATCTCGGCGTCAAAGGCCAGGTCTATGATGGTGGCATTCTTGTGCCCGGTCTCATCGAGTGGCCAGCCCGCATCCCGCAGCCTCGCAGTACAAAGATCCGCGCTAGCACCAGCGACCTGTTGCCGACGCTCTGTGGGTTGGTGGGGCAGTCGGTTCCGGATCGCCCTCTGGATGGTGCTGATCTGATGCCGCTCATTGAGGGGAAAATGACCGCGCGCAGCAATCCGCTCTTCTTTTGGGACTGCAACATCGGCAAATCAAGAGGGGAGCCCTATATCGATCCCGCCTTGCAACAAGGTACGACACCCTTGGTCAAAAAATCGGGAGGTAAAGCGACGCGAGACTTTAGCAATTTCAAGCACACCACCATTACCGATGCGGACTATCTTGGGCCGCGGGCGATCATTGATGGCGACATGAAGTTGGTGATTCACGAACAAAAAAAGGGGGCACCCAAGATGGAGCTCTTTGATCTCAAGTCCGATCCTGCTGAAACAACCAACCTCGTCCAGCAACAACCCGAGGCGGCAGAAAAACTTCAAGCCCGACTGCGCGCTTGGCAGGACGGTGTTTTGAAAAGTCTCACTGGTGCTGACTACCAAAAGTGAACCATTTACCTTCGGCACCACCTGACCAACGAGCCATTGCTTCAGGAGCGGCGATACTTGCTCATCCACCGTTTGGCACAATGCGTCTGCTCGGCCGTTTCTAGGCAGCACTTGCGGCGGGCTCGGATCCACTGCACGGGATCTGCATCTGCGGGAATGAATCCAGCCTTGGCACACCAGGCGACGATGAACTGCCCAGTCCTTCCGCAACCCGCGACGCAGTGGACGGCCACGGCTTCGCGGGCAGCGTGGTGCTGGTCCATCAGCGTGATAAAGCGCTCCATCTGCGCATCGGTAGGCACGCCATAATCGGGCACGTTGATGTGATGATAAGTAAACTGGCTCGGCACGTCCGGACCGTTGTCAAACTCGCAGCAATTGACGACTGCACGGACGCTGTTCTCCTCATAGATCTCGAAGACATAGGGATCGGGCCACCAAGATGCCGCGATGACACCTTCTACGATCCAGGTAAAAGGTTCGGTCCTCTCGGGTTGTCCTTTGGCGGGCCAGTACCAGGGGCGAATGGATGGATGCATGTTTTTCGGGGGAAAATGTTCCTCTCACGAATAGAGGTTCAAGGCACATCATGCGACATTTCTCATCGTCTGCCCGCGTTTTATCCCATCGCACCCCAATTCATCAACTCACCACGCCTATGATCCCGATTCGTCGCGCCGCCTTTGCTCTTGCCGCTTTCTCCTTTTTTATTGGCTCCCTTCCTGCGGCTGAGGGGGTGAAGATTGTCCTCGTCGCGGGGCAGGTGAAGGAGGTCGATAAGGTCGGTCATCATGATTACCTGGGGGGATGTCGCCTCATGCAGGCGCTTTTGAAGCAGACGCCGGGCGTCGATGCCGTGCTGGTGGAAAAGGAATGGCCCACGGACGAATCGGTCTTCGAAGGAGCGGCGGCTGTCGTGTTTTATACCGACGGTGGTGGCAAACAGGCCTACCTCGCGACGCCGGAGCATCTGGCTTTGGTGCAAAAGCTGGCGGATGGCAAGACAGGGCTCGTGAATATCCATCAGGCCGTTGAGTTCCCACCGGAGTTCGCGAAGCAGTCAGCGGACTGGACGGGCGGCGTTTACAACGCGTTCTCGAGCCGGGGCCACTGGGACAGCGTGCATGACAAGTTCCCCGAGCATCCGATCACGCGCGGCGTCACGCCCTGGAAGATCAACGACGGCTGGCTGAACCGATTCAAATTTCCCGCCGAGCTAAAGGGCATCACGCCCCTCGTGTGGTCCGGCAAAGAAGCAATCGGATCGCCTGATGGCGGGGACAAAGACATCGTCGCGTGGACCTTTGATCGTGCCAGCGGCGGACGCTCCTTCAACTTCAGCGGACTCGACGCCCATCACGCCTGGGAGCTCGACGGAATGCGCAAACTCGTCATCAACGGCATCCTCTGGAGCGCTGGCGTCGAGATCCCGACCGACGGTGCGAAATGCGATGCCGACAAGGCCCTCGTCGATTCCTTCCTAACCCCCCGCATCGCCCCGCCGCCGAAGAAGGCCAAAGCCAAAACCGCCGATTCGTCCAAGTAGAGTTGGATTTAGGCAATCGGGGGATGAAGACCGCTGTGAGGAGGTATCATAAACTAGCAATGCTTCGTTTGAAACCAGATCCACCCTGACTCAAAAAGCCAGATCCAGATTCCGGAGTGTGTTCGTGATGCCTTTGGCAGACTGAGGTGGACCATCCCGCTCAACCTCCCTGTGGTGTTCCCCTTCGTGATCGTCCAATTCGACCTCGAGTTTGATTAGTCACTCAAGTCGAATTACGCACAGGGTTTGTAGGTTCAAGTTTTTGCCGTGAACCTTTGCATCTAGCATGCCCCTCAGATTGTTCCTCATTACTTCCATGGCCGCCGTAAAGTCCGGCAGATGGATTGTTTCCGAATTTGCTCCGCCTAGTTGAATCGTCTGTAACACGCGAATCACTTCTCCTGGCTCGACCGATCTTAGAACGTAACCAGAGGCGTCCAAGGTCGAAATAGATACTGCGTCAGGACCAGCCCAAGCGCCGCGCCCCTTCCACCGCGCAGCAAATGCCACCCACCACATCGCTGCGTCATCGGTTCCCTCAGGTCGCTTCGCTGAAAAACAAGAACTGCCTCCTGTCGCTTGCAGCGCACTCTTGAAAAACCAGTCTGTTACGGCATCACCAAATCCAGCGAGAGTGGGTTTGATCTCCTGACCGCGCACACGCCCCAAGCTGGTATTGCGAACTTCGACAAACTGATCTCGATCAAAGACCAGATGACAATCGCGACTAGGACGCAACCCTCCCCTGAAGGCCTCTGGAAGGGTGAAATGATAGACCCCTTTGAGGAACTTGTTGTCGGAGGTCCGGGTCTCTCGCAGCACCGTTCCATGACACGCAGCCGCCCAAGCAAAGACCTGTCTGAACGCATCCGGAGTGAGGTTTGGCGATCCCTGACCATAGTTTTCCGGCATCCCCAGTGATTCTCGAAACAGGCTGTCCAGCGAAGACTTTCGGCTTAAAAGCGCTATCACGGCTTCGTCCACCGCAGAATCGACTGCTCGATCATTGCCCTCCCACGCGGAGGCTTTCATCATCTCTGGCACACTGATGGCTTCGTGGATGCCGCCTAGAATCATGGTCCGGTAATCCTCATCGGCAACCAGGCCCATACTAGCCTGCACGAAGGCGAGTTTGGCTTCGATCTTCTGTGAGATCATGGCATCCCAGCTTTCAGGGGCTTTCAAATTGGCGACCTTTACCCTGTGCTTTTGACCATAGCGATCCAACCGGCCAATCCGCTGTAGTAGTCGCATGGGATTCCACGGCAAATCGTAGTTCACCATTAGATGACATTGGCGATGTAGGTTTGCACCTTCACTCCCGGCCTCGGTCGAAATCAAAACAGTGCCCTCACTCTCGAAGGCGATCCGCTGTGCTTTACGCTCATCAAGATTTAGTCCACCATGAATCTGCATGACCTTCTCGCCAGCCGCCGTCAGTTGTTCTGCCAACCAACTCTGCGTAACACGATACTGAGTGAAAATCAGTATCCGATCACTGGCTTCACGGAAAGCTCCACCAGGGCGGATCAGATCCTGAAAGGTCTGCCATTTGCTATCAGACTCGATAGCAGACACCATTTTTAAAACATCGTCCAGCGCGGCACTTTCCGAGACGCCCCCAAGAAACTCATAGTCTTCAGCCATCGACGCGGCCTCTTCCCCAGGTTCCACTACACCCTTCCCGCCTCCAGCCTTCTCCAGTCGTGCCGCGAGTGCTGACTTGAGCGCGGCCCAGCTACTCGCTGCAATCTTTTGAAACGTGTGCATCGCCAGGGCACGGACCAAGGCTTCTCCTTTCGATTCCTTGAAGACCATCTCACTTTGCACGTATCGAGCCAAGCGTTGCAGGGCAGTCTTTTCGTTTACCGTTAAAGGCACATCCAGCGTCCTCGTTTCGTGACCGAGAAAGATCGACTTACCAGACCAATCCACCGCCCGCTTCTTGGCTGTGCGAGTCAAGCATTCCTCCAGAGTCGTTATGTCTGTGAGAGCTCCACCCAGTTCGACGGCGGTCTCGGCCTCGATCTTATCGGGCCGGGCAAGCTGTAGCAGGTAGGCAAAACGTAGATCATCGCCCTGATGAGGCGTGGCACTCATCAGCACCAGCCTTGGAGAGCGTGGACTCCCATCGCCGCTCAGTTCCCAGTTCACCACCCGTTCTTGAACCAGCCATTCCACAAAGCGGTAGTTCTGGGTTCGATAAAGATCGTTGCTCAAAAACTCCCGACGAGCCGTCAGTCGATGCGCCTCATCACAAACCACAAGATCGAACGGCGGCGCTGACCTCAGAGTGTCCCTCAGCCGCTCTTGCTTCAGCGTGTCGAGCGAGGCCAATACCAGCGTGTGCGAGGTCCAGTTCGCGGCCCGATCCGTAGTAAAGTCACGCCCGGCAATGCTAAAAGTTAATCCGAAATGCTCATCCATCTCATCCTGCCATTGGAGCACCACGCCAGCCGGACAGAGCACCAGCACACGGCATTGCGGGTCACGCTGCCGCAGTGTCGCGATGATCAAACCCGCCTCAATGGTTTTGCCCATGCCCACATCGTCCGCGATGACATGTCCAAATCGCCGATGAGCCAGAATCTTCTCCAGCAAAAAGGCTTGGTGAGGCAGCGGCATCGTGAACGAGCGGATGAACGCCGCCGACTGACTGTTCTCCGCCATCACAAGTGCCGCCCCGAGCCGCCGTTGCAACTCCTCCAGCCCACCCCATTCATCCCCTTGAATCACACGCCCACTCTCCAGCTTGGGAACCAGCTTGAGCGCATCCTCCGCGACCGCCAGCAACCCGGGTGCCCACTCAAAGGCCACCTGACAGATGCACTCATCACTCAGCACGCTTTCTTCAATCAGTCTCACGATCCCGTAGCCATGCTCAGGGTGCTCAGGTTGGTAAACGCGGTCATTGGGTTGGATGGGCATGAGGATTGGGTGGATTGAATGTCTCGGAACAAGTCCATTTGATCGATGGAGTTCAGCGATAAGATGCGGACGATGACACGCTTACTGAGTCACCGAGTCTTCTAGAGCGAGCGAGGTTACTGTAGTTGCGGAAAACGAGGCGACTCATGAATCTGAAGAAATGGGCTTCACGCCAATTTCTTGACCTTAGAATACCATTGTAGCGGGAGATCATAGAATGGGAGCAACTCAGGGCACTCCTGTTTCATCCGTGCATGGCAGGTGCGGCTGATCTCAATAACATTCTCAATATCGAACTGTGCGGCTTGCCTCTCTGTGATCCAACCCAATTGCGATGCTACACGCCGTGCGGGGGTGTTCATGTACCAGCAAGATGCGTCGAACCGTGCATCGATAATCTCCAATCGGCGCAGTTCGCGCATCAAAAAAAGCAATGGGGCTGTCATGCTTTGCCCAATGACCCCAACCCACGGCTTGCGATTTGGCAAAGAGCCTGATTTCATAAAGTTCACAAGCGTATCTTCCTGCAGCCCGGGCTCAGCCGCCAGTTCAAGTAATGAGCAGGGCAACTCATTGATGTAAACGTAATGATGAAGCTTTCGAAAATCATAGAATACTCGCCGCCAAAGTTCAGCGTCTTCCCCCCGCGTGTTCCTGCTATTGAATTCGCGGTGTATGGCCGCCACAAAAACTTCGTTCAGCTTATGGTCATAGTGTTTGCTGGCAATGACCGCTAAATCTCTCGGGATCAAAACATTCCAAACATCAGGCAACTTTTTTTCCCAGAAAGTCTCGATGTATGTAGGCTTAGCGCGCACGCCTAGACAAGCACAAAGGCAAAGCAGACGCATCCAGGTGGATTTGCCAGTCACCGATGAAGCATCCCGCAAAATGGCGGCCTGTTCTTTCGGTTGGAGTTTCGTGTTCTCAAATACCAGCTCGCCCAGCCATCCTTCCAGCCCGAATGCCATCTTTGCCTCCAGTTCGTGGCCAGCCCAACCCGCGGATATGTTGGCAATTGCGATGAACTTTGGCGTGGCCGATCTCACAGTTTGATTGGCCCTTTTGCGTGTGGGTGCCAATCGTGGAATCATTTCTATGGGTGGTTTGGCCTCGGCAGATGGAGGTGGTGGATCTTCGACGCGAGGCTTATTGCGACCTCTGGTTCGAGCCGGGTTGGGCAGGGCTTTGATCCATCCGTCTCCGTCACATTTATTGCAACTCGGGTTCAATCCTCCACATGTGCAGTTACGCCCGGCAGGGGGTGGGGTGACTACATTGGGCGTAACTGGGTGTGCAGGAGCAGTGTATGCGTTCCATTTTTGTAGCTCAACACTCGCAGCTCCTGCGGCGGTGGCGATGCGAGTGTCTATGTCTTGGAAACTGTCCTGGAGATTCCGCAAGCCCTTGTCCGTCAGAGCCTCCGTTAGCGCATCGCGGACCAATGGAATTTTTGCGCCGCCTCCCGTTAACACAAAAGCCTTCCACCCACTGGTCTGGGTCTCAATTTCCCCGAGGATTTCCTGCGTGAAGGACTCAACCCAGGCGAGCGATTGAGGACGGCGGACCAGGACGTTCTTTTGTCCATCACTCACCATATACTCGTTTCCGCCGTAAATTTGGACCTTGGCGAGGCTGAAATTCAGGTGAGTTATTTGATTCGTATTCAAGCCTTTGTCGGCAAGAAAGGTTTTCAGCTTCCTATCAAGAGATGCGACGCCGTGCCGAATGGAGCGTTGGGCACCTCCGGAGATCTTTACTTCTCCCTGCGAGTTGAGCTCACAAACAGCGAAGTCGGTGGTGAACGCTCCAATATCGATAACGCCCACCTTTTTTTGGGGCGCTCCCTGGCCTATATCCCTTGCCCATGAAATCAGTGGACTATTCTGGCCAAATATTTGGCCAATATCGGCCCAAAATTCTTTGCCTATTCCTCTGGCTCTTGTGAATGTGATGTGATTGCGGGCCTTGTACTTTCCCTGACTGTCCTGGGCCAATTCGGTTGAGGCTAGCCCAACGATATTTGCTCTTGGCTCAAGCGATTCGGAAATCGGATGTTCCTGCCACTCAGAGTCTACCCATGCCTTTTTGATCCGGTCGAAACCGGTGATTCTCTCGGCTAAGGCGGGAACACACAGTACAACGGCACATTTATTGAAGTCCTCGAGGTCACTCCTTTTACTCAAGTGAGAGTAGAGCCAATTCAAAAAGCCCTTTGCTACATCAATGGCCTCGTCAAGCTCCTGTTTGTGGGGATGCTTGTCGAATAGGACTGACTTCCAGTTCACTCGAGCGGCAGTGCCGGGAAGAGGGGTTAGCTTCGCCGCTTCGGTCCCATACACCCATTTGTGCTGGCTGCCTGTTTGAAGAGCGATAGACGGAATGTGCAGTTCGCCATCAATCTCAAGGCAATTGCTCGGAGATTTGAAAAAATGATCGGCCTGCGCAAGTGGTTGATCCGTCGATTCCGTCCAACCAGGCCGCCACGCCAGTTTTGTATGAGATGCGCCCAGGTCGATGGCAAGAACGGGGCGCTTTTGATCGTCGGTCAGTAGCATGGCGTTAAGCTTCTGTTACGTTGGCGCGTTCAATCACCTGACCTCCCAGTTGCCAACCGGTCGTCTGGACGATCACCTTGTCTCCTTTGACGGCCCCGCCAATAGTGTCGCAATGCAGGTTCGGTTCAAAGGCCACGCTGTCACCAACCTCGGCGATCTGTCGCATGCCCAAATTGAATGCGGCAACTTCAATCGTCATGGCTGCGGCCTCTCCACGTCGCACTCCGTCCAGCGCCGACGCAACCAATTGGGCGCCAAATGCTGTGATATGGGCCGAGGCGTCTTTCTTGACGACGCCAAGATGGCTAATTATGCAGATATCCCGGTCGATTGAACCGGACGGCAAAGTCTTCATGATCTTTTGAGAGATGACGTCCAGTTCCGATAGAGTTCGATCATTCTCCACACTCCAAGGTTGGGCCATCAACAGGCCTGAGAGTTGGAGTAGCTGAGCTGACAACCATCGTTTACGTCGTCCATCTTGAGTCAAGGGAACCTCCGCGAAGATGCCTGTCAAAATTGCTCCCACGGCTTGCTCGCTTCCTGACTGAATGGCAGGAGGGAGCCGCTTGGTCAACAATTCAACGAAAGCAGTGTCATTCTCGTACGCCCTCTGGATGGTTTCCATCGTCATCGGGTTTGTAGCTCCCAACGTCAAGAGGGAGGCAAGGAACTTGGAGTGTTTGTCCCTTTCGATCACGATCTTGAGTAGTTCGTGAGCGGGAGTGTGGAAGTGGTCGACTCCATCGACACCAAAGACAAGAATTCCGTCTGGCATGATTTCCAGGGGAGCGAACTCGAAGAACCATCTCGCCAAAACGCTGTTTGCGGCTTCTGCCGGATTTTCACGGAATCGTTGAATAAGAAAGTCTGTCTTTTCCTTTTCCCTCTCGCCTTTTCCAATCCATAAATTTAAACATTTGGGTGTCGTGGCAATCGACAGGCATTCATCAAGGGAAAGCGTCTCGACATCTTTGCCATGTTTTGAGATGAGAAATTCTCCCGAGAGGAAGAGCCCCGCTTGAACCAATTTGTGCAAGTCATTCAGAGGCACTTGCGTCGGCGTTTGGTGAGAATAGTGGCGAAACGCCTCATTGAACGCTCTGAGGTGGTTCTCATCACGGAGTGATTGAACCGCTTTTTCCTTTGCCGCTTTGTCTTGTGGCTTGGAAAGGGCTTTGAGCGTAAGTTTATCGGCTGAATTAGGCTTCATTAGGCGAGCTGTGCGGGGAGGTGATTTTAGCCTTGTACGGGGGCTTGTAAGGCTCAATTTCTAAATTCAATTGCAGTGGTCAATAGATTTAAAAAAGTGGGAAGTGGACCGACATTTCGGATGATTAATATTTGTCGTCCATGAAGAGCTGAGGATTGGCATTTATGGGCGGCGGGTATTGCTGGCGTGATCTTATCGTTAAGGTGCTCTAGATGATAGGTTCATGGGTCGCAATTTTGGGGAATGAGTTTCCCGGAATTTTGCCAATTTTGCGGCCATCCTCACATGGTGAGCCCAGCGCCCCCTATTCCTTCAGCGCGAGGAAGCCTTTCTCTACGAGTTCCGCCTCACAGTTTCACCGTGCTAAACTCGCCTTGGGTGAGCGTCAACGTCTTTCTGAGCGTGAGGGTTTTGTGATCGGGTGGAGGGCGACGCTCTTTTTCGCGAGAGGGTGGAGGTCTTCAATGGTCGTGTGCTCGATGGCCATTTTTTTGGCAAGTGCGTCTTTTTGCTTCACAAGGGAGCGGAGGAAGAACATGAGCAAGGCCGTCCCAGGCATTTTTAACAGAGCTGAGCGTGGTCTGGGGGCGGCGGTGGGCGCGGTAGTAGCCTTCTTTTGAGGCCTCAATGATGCTCTCCAGCGAGCTGAAGGGAACGTGGCTGTAACCAGCACGCAGGAGCATGAGCGTGGTGAGCACACGGGAGAGGCGTCCGTTGCCATCCTGGAAGGGATGGATGGCGAGGAAGACGACGATGAAGCTGCCTATGAGCAGCAGCGGATGCAGGGAGCGTTCGCGTTCAGCCTTGGTGAACCAGGCTACGAGGGCCTCCATCTCGCGCGGCGTTTCGAAGGGTGAGGTGGTCTGGAAGACGATGCTGATCTCTTTGCCATCGGCATCGAAGGCGGCGACGTGATTCGGCAGGGTCTTAGAGTGGCCGCGACGGCGCTCGTCCTTGGTGCTGTGGCGCAGGAGGTCGTGATGGAGCTGGGCGATCATGTTTTCCGTAATGGGGATCTGCTCGAAGGCATCAAACACCTGATCCATCACATAGGCGTAGCCTGCGACCTGCTGCTCGTCGCGTGTCTTGAATTCGGTGATGTCCAGCCGCCCCAGCAAGTACTCCACTTGTCGGTCCGTGAGCTTGGAACCCTCAATTCGGGTGGAGGAACCGACTCTCTCAATGGTGGCAACTTTGCGCAACGGGGTCAGTTTTTCCGGCGAAAGGCTGCGAATCATGCGCCACTGGCCTTTGAACTCGTCAAGTTCAGCGACGAGCCGGAGGATCTCGAGCGTGATGGTGAAAGCCGGGGGCAACATCGTTATTTTGGCTGATTGAATAGCCGATTGTGGCCGTTTCAGACCGATTCGGCAAGGCGGACTTCCCTGAGAAACTTGAGCATCCGGCTTGAGACTTGGCGAGCACCGTCTCACAATGGTTTCCACCGCATTCAATTGCCCGTGCAGATCATTCAGCTACCCCAACCTTTTCTCGCTCCATGAACCTCTTCGCCAAACTCCTCCTGCTCGGACTCGCCTTTTCCACCTCTGCCTTCAGCGCGGACAAAGCCAAGGCCAAGGAAAAGAAACCAGATCGTCCGACTCCGCCGACGCGTGCGTTTGATGGTCCTGGTGCGCCAACGTTTGTTCGGCTGGATGGCAAACCGGGGGCGAATCCGCCGGTGGATGCGAATGGGGATTATGTGGTGGGGCCGGAGTATGTCGCGGCACCGGAGAACAACCTGGTCGAAGGTGTGCCGCAGGGCAGGGTGGAGCAGTTCATCATGAACTCGAAGGATTGCCAGCGCTTCAATCCAGGGATCGCTCGGGAGGAGTTTGGTACGGTGGATCCGAACAACCCGAAGACGCTGATCGTGGAGACGCACGAGATCGACTACCAGCGGGCGATCACGGTTTACATTCCGGCGCAGTATATGCCCGGCACGGAGGTGCCCTTCATCGTCAAGCACGACGGCCCGGGGGCAGGGAAGTCGGACGCGAATCTCGTCCACATCCTCGACAACCTCATCGCGCAGAAGCGCATCCCTTTGCAGATCGGCATCCTGATCGCGAATGGTGGCGGCGATGCGCAGGGGCATGAGCGCGGTCGCGAGTATGACACGATGTCCGGTTTGTATGCGGAGTTCATCGAGCACGAGGTGCTGCCGCTGGTGGAGAAGAACTACGGCATCAAGCTGACCAAAAATCCCGACGGTCGCGCGGTGATGGGCAGCAGCTCTGGCGGATCGGCGGCGCTCATCATGGCCTGGTATCACCCGGAGTGGTATCGCCGTGTGCTGACGACTTCCGGCACCTTTGTGAACCAGCAGTGGCCCTTCAATGCGGAGACACCCGGCGGCGCGTGGGACTTCCATGACAAACTCATCCCCGGCAGCGAGAATAAGCCACTGCGCATCTTCATGGCCGTGGGAGATCGCGACAACTACAACCCCAACGTCATGCGCGACGGCATGCACGACTGGGTCGAGGCGAATCACCGCATGGCGAAGGTGCTGAAGGCCAAAGGCTACGACTACCAGTACCTCTTCTGCCTCAACAATGGCCACGGCATCCGTGAGGCAAAGCCGCAGGTCTTGCCTCACGCCTTGGAGTGGGTTTGGCAGGGGTATCCCGTGCGTTAGCTTCAGGAGCGCCGCTTTTTCCTGGGCAGACATGAGTGGCTGCATCGTGAGCTGTAGTGTCGTTTGTATCGCCTTGGCGAGCCCCTTGCTTTGGCCAATAATGCGCTTGTGTTTGCCGCTATGTCGATTAAAGTTCGACATAGTGGTGATAAACGACAGAAATCTACGCCTTCCACGGGGGCAACCCTTTGACTATCAGCTGGCGATCGACCGGCTGAGGGACTTCAGTGCGCCGAGGGACAAGCTGCGGAACCTTTGTGACCATGGCTCCGTCGTCCGGGTGAAGAAGGGGCTTTATCTGCGTGGATGGGAGCAGGATGAGGAGATGCCGGTGGAGCCGGTCGTGCTGGCGGGGCTGATCTACGGACCCTCGTATGTCAGCCTCGAGACAGCGCTTGCTTATCACGGCCTGATTCCCGAGCGCGTGGTGGAGATCACCTGCGTCACCTCGAAGCGGGCCAAGGTGTTCGAGACTCCGGTGGGGCGCTTTCGCTATGTGCCTGTGAAAGAACAGGTTTATTCCGTCGGCATCCGCTTGGAGCAGGCGAAGGGCGGGCATTGGCTTTTGGCCGAGCCTGAAAAGGCGCTTTGTGATCGGATCGCCCTGATTCGCGATCTGACGGCGGCACGGGACATCGCCGAGGTGCTGGCGGAGGATTTGCGGATCGATCTCGACGAAGTGTTGAAGTTTCGCCTTCCTGTGGTCGATGAGATTGCCACCCTGTATCGGCGGAAGAGCGTGACCGCATTCCAGCGCTGGCTCGCCAAAGCGCAGAAGAAGATCAAGACGCCATGAATGCCGCCCTTCAGAGTTTGCTGGACCGCTACCAACCGCAAACCGCCGCAGATTGGGAGAATGCACTGCGTGAGATCGTGCAGGAGCTGGCGCTGCTCGGCCTGTGGCGTTCGAAGTTCTACGAGCACGCCGCGTTCTACGGCGGGACGGCGTTGCGCATCTTCCATGGGCTCCGACGCTTCTCCGAGGACCTCGACTTTTCGTTGCTGGAGCCGAACGCGGACTTCGATCTGGCACCTCATTTGGAAGCCGTTCGCAGCGAGTTGGCCGGCTTTGGATTCACCTTTGCTGTGGAGCAAAAGATCAAACGGATCGAGACGCCCATCGAATCCGCTTTCATCAAAGGCAGCACGCGAATCAACCTGCTGGAGATCGGTGCACCGCCAGGATTGCCGGAGCGATTCTCCACGACGCAGAAGCTCAAGATCAAGCTGGAGGTCGATACCGATCCGCCTGCGGGTGCCGACACGACGGTCGAGACCCTGCTGGTGCCGATTCCCTTTCAAGTCAGGCTCTACACGCTGCCTTGCCTGTTCGCCGGGAAGCTCCACGCCGTCTTGTGTCGCAACTGGAAGACCCGGGTAAAGGGCCGTGATTTCTACGACTTCGTTTGGTATCTCGGGAAGAAGGTACCAGTACATCTGGGTCATCTGCAAATGCGCATGGAGCAAACTGGGCACTGGCGGCGAGAATCAGCGCTCGACTTGTCGGCTCTCAATGAATTGCTCGCTGCGAAGTTTGGCGAAGTCGATTTCAATCAGGCGAAGAACGACGTGTCACCCTTTCTGCGCGATGCGGACGAACTTGCGCTGTGGAGCGAGGACTTCTTTGTGGGGCTGCTGGGCAGGATCGAAGCGCAGGACGATGGAGTGTGACCTTCAACGTCTCACGGCTTCTCCGCACGCAGATCACCCAGCATTTCGACCAAGGCGTCCACCATCTTCACCGAGGCGTCGAGCTGCACCTTGTTGACTCCGATCCAAGTTTCGTAGCCGCCGAGCTTGTGCTGTGCGGGCGTGGGCAGGTAGCCGTTTGAGCCGTTGGCGATGGAGATGTTCATGAGCGGCTGGATCGGGCTGCGCTGCTTTAGTTCCAGGCCGATCTCTGCGAACACCTCGAAGGGCATGGCGGCCACGGCGAAGTCGCCGATGCGATGGGTTTGCACGACGACGTCGAGAGTTGGCGGCATCTCTGGCGAGGCGTAGGCGAGCACGGTGCTGTAAGTGCTATAGCGGCTGGTGCTCATCGGCTTGATCCGTTTGGCCTTCACCGACTCAGCCCACGCGACCTCCTCCTTCGTCGGATAGCGCCGCTCGAAGGTGAGCGTGCGCTGCAGGGATGTGAGCTTCACGTGATCGTGCCACTGGAGCGTCTTGTGCGCCTCCATCACTTTGCTGGCGCATAGGTCGGCCACTTCGCGGGCCTTCTCGAAGGGTTGATACTTCTTCTTCGGTTGCGGGCCGCGTTTGGCCAGCTCCTCGTCGGAGTAGCGCTCGAGGTTGTTCACGTCGCCGCTGGTGCCGTTGGCCATGATGCCGACGAAGGGAGGGTCCTGACGCACGTCGGCTCCTAGCAACTCGCCCACGCGGTCGGCGAAGAGTGCGAAGTAATCGGCAGAGATCGTGTTGGGCATCCCGCCGCCGACGTAGTGCAGGCCGTAGGAAGCCATGAGGGAGATCGGTTTGCCTGAAGTCGATTTCACGGAAAGGAAAGTGATCTGCGGATCCACGGGGCCGGCGGGTCGCAGCAGGCCTTTGTAACCGGGATTTGTATCGACCAGCTCGATATTGTCGTGCGCACCGTAGGCTGGGCCGCGTTCGGGTTTCAGGAACCAACGTCGGTTGAAGACCTGCGTCGGTTCCTCGGCCACGCCCCACGCGATTTTTGCCGGTTCCAGTTGGTTGTGCGCACGCAGTACGCCATCAGCGATGCGCCGGGCGAGGAACGCAGCGTAGTCGTAGTACGACTGGCTCTTGCTCTCTTCCAAACTAACGCCGCCGGAGGTGTGGGTGTGAGTGGCAGAGATGAGGACGCACTGCGGCGGTATGCCGGTGGTCATTTCAATGATCTGCTTGGCGCTGGCGGCGACCTCCGCCGAAATGTGTCGCAGGTCGCAGACCACGAGCGCCAGCTTGGCCTGCCCGTCGTCGAGCACTAGGCAGCGGGCATGCAGTTCGTCATGAACGTGCGTGGCAGGGGGACGACTCGTGCGGACCTTGGGATCGGCACTGATCGAGGGCGTGATGTCGCTCATTGCGGCACCCGCGCGAAAAACTGGGGCGTCGGCAAGGATCGGCGAAACGAAGGCCAGGCAGAGGGCTGCGATGATCATCAGGCGTGGGCTGAGTGATGCGGAGGTGCAGGGGGCAGCGGCCGCTCTGGGCTGCCTCCCGTTTGATTGTGGAGGCAGGAAAATGGGTGCGTCAGGTGTCATTATGCAGATTCAACGCTGATGCGCGGGGCTTCTTCTGCCGAAGTTGCGTGGATTTTTCCAGCAGGGGGATTTGCTTCTGCGAAGCGTGCCTCCTCCAAGACTCAGCCATCATGTTCCCGGCTCTGGCCTTGCAAGAATTCACGTTCGGCATCACACGGGGCGAGTTCAGCGGCGCGTTGGTAGGCAGCGCGGGCTTCGGCGGGTTGGCCAAGTTTGGCGATGAAACTTGCGCGGATGGCGTGATAAAGATGCTGTGCATCCAGGGAATGGCGATTTGGGATGCCTTCGAGTGCTGCGAGAGCTTCGCGGGGACCGTGAACGCGCGAGAGCGCCACGGTGCGGTTCATGGCAACGATGGGTGTGGGCTTGAGAAGCAGGAGCTGATCGTAAAGGCCGAGAATGCGTGGCCAGTCGGTGTTTGCTTCATCGGCGGCGAGGCAATGGCAGGCGGCGATGCCGGCTTCGAGATGATAAGGACTTATCGTGGCACCAGTCGAGGCTGTGCCGAGTGCGAGGATGCCTTCCCGAATGAGGTTCGCATCCCATTGATGACGATCTTGGTGGTGCAGACGCACGATCTCACCGGCGGGATTGACGCGGGCGCGCAAGCGGGCGGCATTGAGGCACATGAGAGCGAGGAGTGCCTTCGTAGCCGGTTGTGATGTCAGCGAATGCTCCGCCAACAAGCGCGTAAGACGGATGGCTTCATGACAAAGTTCCTCGCGAATGAGGCGGTCGCCAGAGGAGGATTTGTAGCCTTCGTTGAAGAGCAGATAGAGCGCGGCGAGCACGCCATCGAGGCGTTGCGGTAGCTCGCCAGCGTCCGGTGCCGCAAAGGGCAGTCGCAGATCTTTGATAAGCTGTCGCGCCCGCACGAGACGCTTGGCGATGGCGGCTTCGCTGGTGAGAAAAGCCGCACCAATCTCTGCAGGGCTCAAGCCACACACGGTGCGCAGGGCGAGGGCGAGCTGGGCCTCAATGGACAGCTGCGGATGAAAGCAGACGAAGAGCATGCGCAGCGTGTCATCGGTCAGAATTTGGTGATCTGGAGGCTCGTCGCGTGTAAGCCAGCGCTCCTGCTCGGCCGTAATCTGCGCTTCTTTGCGATGCCACGTCTGTTCACGACGCAGGGCATCGAGCGCGAGATTTTTCGCGGCATGTGTGAGCCAGGCAGCCGGATTGTCCGGAATGCCGCGATAAGGCCACGTTTGCAATGCCCGCACGAGAGCCTCCTGCACCACGTCTTCGGCCAGCTGGAGCCGATGCGTGCCGAGATGGGCGGCGAGCGTGGCCACGAGTCGAGCGCCTTCGCGACGGAAGAGATCATCCGCCACGAGACTGGGGCTGCGCTCGCCTTCGGGGATCATGGTGACCGCTTCGAACGCTTTTTTGAAATCGCGGCCCTGGGGTTGAACTCCAGCGCGAGATTCACCCAATGCCGAAGCTGTTCCTCGGCGTCGAGGTGGTCTGCATGGACGAAGACAAAGCCTTTCATGGAGCGCCCGGTGAACTCCATTGGCGAGCAACCGGGCTGTTGCAGCGCCACTTCATGCACAGCGGGATCGAGCCTGACCATCAGTGCAGCCTTCATTACGCCGAGACACATCTTGTCATTTACCATGAAGCAAAGCCCGCCAAACATGGCCTTGGTATGAAATGTCACTCGCCTAGCGGTGAGCATGTCCGTCACGCGATCAGCGATGGAGGTGTCGTAGGCCATGAGGTCGAGGGTGGCGGTTACTCCTCCGCAGGTGGCCCGCCTTCAACGAGCATGGCGAGATGCAGCAGCGACTCCTGCCAGCCGAGGTAGCAGGCTTCCTCCGGGATCACAGCGGGCACACCGGCCTGCGTGACGCTTAACTCAGTGCCGCAGGAGACGGTTTTGAACTTCACGGTGACCTCGATGGTGCCGGAAAGGTTTGGATCATCGAAGACATCGGTGTAGCGGAGCAGTTCATTCGGTACGAGCTCGAGATACTCGCCGCCAAATGAATGGGTGTGGCCGTTGCTGAACTGCGTGAAGGCCATCTTGAAGGTGCCGCCAACCGTCGCATCGAGGTGGAAGACCTTGCAAAGATAGCCATTGGGCGGCAGCCAGCGTGCGAGTGCATCGGGATCGAGGAAGGCCTTATAGACCCGTTCGGGTGCCGCTTTGAGCACGCGATGGAGGCGGATGGTGTGGGTGTTCATGAGATTGATTGGGGGGTGGCGATCAAAGGCTACTTCATCGAATGAAGGCCGATGGTATTGCCTTCGGTGTCACAAGCGATGGCAATGAAGCCATAGTCACCGATGGCGAATTTCTCCTTGTAGATCTTACCGCCGTTCGCCGTGACGCGCGCTGCTTCGACGGCGCAATCGTCGCAGCTGAAATAGATCAAGGTGCCGCCGCCGCCAGCCGCGCAGCCTTCCATTTTGCAAAGGGCACCATTGCATCCGTATTGCTCTGGGCCTCCAGGAAACATCCACATCTCTAGTCCGGCATCGTCGGCTGTGGGATTGCCCAGTGGCTCAAGTTTCGCGGCGAAGACAGCTTCATAGAATGCTTTGGCCCGGGGCATGTCGTTGACGTAGATTTCGAACCAACCGACTGGATTGCGTGTGTTGTTCATGGGGGATGGGTATTTGAGGTGAGTTTGGGTTTGGGCGGAGCAGGGGAGCTTCTGGGGGGCACCTTGAAGATGCGGTTGAGCTTGGGGCTGGGGTGAAATGCTTTGTTTGCAGGTTCGGGCTACTCATTCACGATACTTCGAAAGCCGCCGAAGGACATGCGATTGCAGTCGAATATGGCAGCGGATTCGTTGCACATACTGTTCATGCGTTCGTCGGCCATGATCTTCGCATTGGCTGCATCACGTGCGGTTTTGTCTGCGAAGACGGCAAAGGCGAAGATGATGGTTTCATCTTCTTTCGCGTCTGTCGTGGCGACAAAGGAGCGGCAGAACTCGGTGCTGAGGTCATCGGCGGCTGCCTCGACATAATGCAAGGCTCCGTGTTCTGTCCAAATTGCAGCGGCTTTGGTGGCGAGTTGGCGATATTCTTCAAGCTTGGCCGTGGGCACGGGAAGCAGAAAGCCGTCGAGGTAGGTTCCGGTTAGTTTCATGAGGATGATGCAGATTAGGATTGAGCCGCTTTCACATCCGCCATCGGGCGGCAGAGGTCGGCGATGGGGCGCACTTCGATCTGGGCACCGTGCGCGAGGATGGGGCAGGCTTGGGCGAGTTTTACCGCTTCGTCGGTGGAAGCGACGGCGAGCAGGAAATAGCCTGCGATGGCCTCCTTGGACTCGGCAAAGACGCCGTCGGTGACGAGTGTTTGCGCTCCGGTGACGAGTTTGCCTTCTTCCATCAGTGGCTGCGCACCCCGAAGGATGCCCTCGGTTTGCAGGCCCTCAACCCAGCCGTAAAAGTCGGTCATGATGCGCTGGAGTTCAGTGGGTGAGAGGCCGCTATTCCAGTGCGTGCCGCGGATGAGGAGCAGGTGCTCGCCAGTGGTTTGTTGGGTATTGGGGGCGTTGTTCATGGAAGTTGGCGTTTCGTCCCGAATGCGGGATGGCGGTTTGGATAAGATGAGCGCGGTCGAAGAGTCGGCTAAAGCCTAGACTCCCACAGACGGATACGATGCGTGGGGTTTCAGGAGTCCTCTGGGGGCGTTTCGTTCGTGTGGCGGTAGGCGGAACCGCGTTCCGACTCGAGCGGGCGGATTTCATAGCGGATGCCATGCGCCAGCACGGGGCTTTCCGCCGCGAGGGCCGAGGCGGCGGCGAGACTATCTGCGACGATGATCCAGTAGCCGCCGATGACTTCCTTGCCCTCGGCGAAGGGTCCATCGGTCCGAATGCCATCGCGGGTCACCAGCGCCGCGTCCATCGTGAGACGCGAACCCGGCTTGAAGTGTCCCTTTGCGAGGTTCGCCTCATACCAGGTGTAAAACTTCTCGATGGCAGCTTCGATGTCGGCTTTGTCGGACGCCTTGTCCCACTGGCCGCGCGAGAGGAGGAGGTAGTTACCGATAGATGATACGCTGGGATTCATGAGAGGCGTGGGCTGGGTGTGTTGGAGTCTAGGCTTTAGCCGACGGTTTTGGAGAGTTGGGGAGGTCATTGATCGGCTAAAGCCTAGACTCCAACGTCGCGATTCGATGGTCAGGGATTCGCCGCAGGCGCGGTGACGAGTTTGGCGACATCGGCGAGGCCTTTTTCGAATTCTGGGCCGCACATGGTCTCGCAATTGAAGACAAGACTCATCACCTTGGCCAGCAGACCTTCGTTCTTGCCATACATGGCCCAGGTGACCTTTGTCTTTCCTTCGCCTTCGGGTTGAAAGGTGAATTCGACGGTGCTGACGCCTTGCATTGGTTCCAGCCAGTCCATGCGCTCAACAATGCGATCGTTTGGTTTGCTTTCTGTGATGGTGGCCGAGCCTTTGCCGACCATTTTACCATCCCAACTCGCCACCGCGCCAAGCCCAGCTTCTGGGCCTGAGTAGGTGTTTTTGGCCTCCGGGTCCATTTTGGCCCAGGGGTTCCATTCGTTGAACTTCTTGTGGTTGTCGAAGTAGGGGAATAATTTCTCCGCAGGCGCAGCGATGACGAGACTGCGCTCCACGCGGTAGTCTGGCGATTTCAGCAAAGCGGTAACGATGATGCCGACGACGAGTGCGCCGAGGCCGATGAGGATTTTCTTGAGCATGGTGTTGGTGGGGTTGGGGGGAGGTGGATTGAACTGGGTGAAGTATGGCAGGGAATGATGGCGCTAGCCACGAACGGCTGCCTCGATGGCTGCGACATCGATTTTGCTCATGGTCATCATGGCATCAAAGGCCCGCTTGGCGATTTCACGGTCAGGATTCGTGAAGGCTTGGGTCAATACGGTGGGTGTGATCTGCCAATGCAGCCCCCATTTGTCCTTGCACCAGCCGCACTGGCTTGCCTCGCCACCATTGCCGATGATGGCGTTCCAGTAGCGGTCGGTCTCGGCTTGATCCTGCGTGGCGACTTGGAAAGAGAAGGCACCATTTTGCGCTATGCCGGGACCGCCATTGAGCCCGATGCATGGAATGCCCATCACGCAAAACTCCACCGTGAGCGCCTCGCCTTCTTTGCACGATGGATTATCGGAAGGGGCTCGGTGAACCGCGCCAACGGCGGAATCCGGAAACGTCTCGGCATAGAAGCGCGCGGCGGCCTCTGCGTCGTCAACGAACCAGAGACAGATCGTGTTTTTGGCGGGACTGGCCATGAGCGGATGAGGTGGGTTTGCGTGATGGGGCAGAGAAACGGATTACTGCCGCGTGAAAATAACCGGGGGGCCGCAGTCTGCGCTTTTGCCGTTGTCCCAGGATACGCCTTCGAGCTTAAAGTGGTCCGCGTCAATGAAGGTGTAGGTCGCCCCGTGCATGTGCCTGTCTTTCGCGGCGTTCAGTCCCGGTGTCGGTGCCAGGTCAAAGGTCAGTGAGTCTGCGGTGCTTTTCGTCAGCTTCATCTGTGGCTGGTTTCGCAGCATGCAGTAGTGCTTCATGGTGAGCTTCCCGTTCACATCGTGGTAGGTGCTCAGCATCTCCATGGGCGTGCCTTCGGCGAACCGTTCCTCGATCACTGAATCTCCGGCGATGAGGCGGAATTCGGTCTTCATTTTACCCATGATGGGAGAGTCTGCGGACCATTTGCCCACCAGCGTTTTCATGCGCTCAAAGGCGGCGGATCCTTGGTAGGGCGGCATTTCGTTGCAGGTGGCATCGTGGGGCTTGCCGGACTGGCAGGCGGTCAGGGCCATCAGAGCGGTGCTGGCGAGGAGGTGGGATAGTTTGATCATAGGTGTACTGGGTGGGGTTTCAGGAGTGCGACCGGACGTGCCGAAATGCCGCCAGTCAAAGATGCGACGAATGACCGCGCGCGGCGAGGACAGAAAAGAAAAAAAACTTCGGACGCCACCGTGAGTTGCCCCACCCTCCTGACGAGACGGGTGCCACCGCCGTGCGAAATGGCCCAGCCTTTCCGTGGGATTCTACGCTCTTTTCCCTCCCGAGGGGTGAAAGGTACCCGACTTTGCAACGTGTACAAGCCAATGATCATGAATCGCCGAAAACTCCTCCGTCAGATGGCCGCCACTGCAGGTGCCGCTTTTGCTGCGCCGTGGCTCCCCGGAATCGGCCACGCTGCTTCCAGAGCCTCCGGCGGTGGGCCGAAGCGGGTGATTTTTTTTCTGCAAAACCAAGGCTTCGATCCGAAGACCTGCATTCCGAAGGGCATGACGAGCAGTGGCTCTCTAGCCAAAGCTAAATTGCCGGAGCCAATCCAAGCACTGGAGCCTTTCAAGGAGCGGATGCACATCATCAACGGCCTGCATGGCGTCCACACCAGCCCGTCTCACAGCGCCTTCTTCGGTGCGCTCGGCGGCTATCGCGGCAGTGATGGCGTGCCGCCCAGCGGACCGACGATTGATTATGAGCTGAGCAAGATCCTGCCCGAGACGTTGCTGCCGCACCTGTGCATCGGCATGGACTCGATGGAAAACATGAAGGCCAAGCCGACGGTGGCGAACCTTTCTGCCAGCGGCGCAGGCCAGCCGATCTTCATGCACTCGAACCCGAATCACCTCTACCAAATGCTCTACGGCGGCATCTCAGAGGGAGAAATTCGTCGGCAACATGAGGCGCGGTCGAGCCTGTTTGATCGCATTGAGCAACTCGCCGCTGCCGAGGGAAAAAGCCTGCCAGCGGCGGATCGCCAGCGCTACGGTCAATACGTGGAAGGTTTCCAAGACATCAATGGTCTGCGGGAGCGTCTGGCTGGCGTCTCTGATCACCTGCGGCACTTTGCGCCGAAGGTGGATGAACGCTACACCAAGCCGCAGTTTGAAACTGATTGGCATGATGTGCTGCTGGATCTCGGCATTTCGGCGCTCAAGTCCGGCATCACCAGCGTGCTGACCATCGGCTCCGGGCGTGGCGAGATCTTTGGTGCCTGGAAAGGCCTCGGCGTGCAGGAGCAGGGCCACAACCTCGGCCACATGGAACAGCCCGACAATCCGATCTGGATCAAGATCCGCCAATACAACAGCCGCATGTTGGTGAAGCTGATGGAGCAGCTCGAAAGCGTACCCGAGGGCAGCGGTACCATGATGGATAACACGCTCATCGTTTACACCAGCAACAACGCCGACAAGCAGCACACCAGCGGCACGAACTGGCCGGTGATGCTCCTGGGCAACTGCGGTGGAATTTTCAAAACCGGTTGCTTCACCCAACTCGATGGCAAGCGTCCGATCAATGCGCTGTATTCCACGCTGCTAAACGTCTCCGGCGTCGAGTGCGAGCGCTTCAACATGAGCGACAAGATGGCCGCGAAGTTTGACGCTGGCAGCGGTCCCCTCAAAGAGATCCTTGTGTGATCGGGGCGCTCCAACTATGCAGCCTGATTTTGGCGGGCACGGTCTGTGCCCAACACTGGCCGCAGGCTTCTGGGCCGAACTTGAATTGGAAAGTCGAAGGCCCCGAGCCAGCCACACGCTGGTCCGTGGTGACTGGCGAAAACATCCTCTGGCGCACCACTCTGCCAGAGGGCGGACAGAGCGCGGTGACGATCTGGGGCGACCGCGCCTTTGTGACGACTCACCGCCCGATGGACGCGACCAGCGACCGACTGGAGCCAAACCTCATCGGCTACTGCCTCGATGCGAACACAGGCAAGATTCTGTGGACCGTGGACTTGCCAGGCACGGACCCGGTGCAGACGGCGGGGATATTCAGCGATGCCACGGTCTTCGCTCCGATCAGCGACGGCGAGCACGTCTGGTTCTTCAATCGCTGCGGCTCGATGGGCTGCTTTGATTTCAATGGAAAAGTGGTTTGGCTGCGCGAATACCATCCGCGCACTCGTCACACGAACCGCCAGTGCGAGCCCATCCTCGTCGGCGACACGATCCTCACCGTGGAGGTGCGCGACAAAGAAGCCGCGCAGAAACTGGAGCGGCACAAGCCCGTGCCCGTGGGGATCGAACCGCGCGATGTGTGGACCTACCTGCATGCGATTGACAAGAAGACCGGGCAAATTCGCTGGATCGAGCAGGTCGGCACCTCCGTGCACAATACGCCCATGGTCGGCCAGTTGGCGGACGGACGCTGGGCGGTCGTGCATGGTCGCGGTGGCGGGCATGATCCTTTGGAGAAACCCTACGGCGTGAGCCTGACCTTGCTCGACTCTGGCCAAACGCTCTGGAGCCGGGAGACGGCGGGTGATTGCTACCAAAACTCGCACTGGAACGCGCATCATGTCTATTGGTTCCAGGCCAATCATCATCTCGTGTTGGATAGCGCGACGGGTGAGGTGCTGCGAACGCAGGATCTCAGCGCAGAGGTGTCCTTCACCGATGCTGAGACGGGCAAGCGTGAATCGGGCATCTCGCTGAAGCCCGGCAGGCGTACCGCGCTCACGAACCAGACCAACATCGTCGTTGGGGACTGGCATTATTTCCTGGCGCACGACATCAACGCTATCGGCCGGGTGAACATCGAAACCGGCAGAACCGAGTACCTGCGTGTGCCAGTGCAGCTTGTGGCCGGACCGGAGCCGAAGCGCATCTGGGAAATGAAGGACGCTCTCCCGAACGACACGAAAAACTCACGCGGCATTGACATCGCTACAGACAAGCGAGCCAAAGGCACGGGCTGGGGGCATGTCTCCGCCGCGAGCCCGATTTTGGTTAATCGCCGCCTCTTCTTGCCGATCATGAATGGCACGGTCTATGTTATCGACGCCTTCGCTGAAACGCTCGATGAGAAAGCGCTCGTAGCCATCAACGACCTTGGGCCAGCGGGCGAGACCTGGACGCTCGCATCGTTCAGTTATACAAAGGGAAGGCTTTGGATGCACACGATGAAAGAGGTCATCTGCATTGGAACCAAATGAAAGCTCGACCCCACTCCAACTCCCAGCCAACCATGACGATGCAGCAAGACGGCGAAACCCTTGGACTGCGGCAGCCTGCTGGCGAAAAGGCCGATGGATTCTCTTCGCAGCCCAGCGGCTATTGCCTGCGCGATAGCGCATCCAGCCTCGCAAACCACAGAGACGTTGAAGGCAGCAGGCTGCCTCGGGAAAGCGGCAGCAGGCTGCACGCCGTCCAAGGTGCTCCGCACCCCGCTCCACTCATCAGCGCCCTATTCATAACCCTCGCCATCACGGTCTCCACCGTCTCCGCTGCGGAAACCTACACGCCGGGACAGCCCGTTCAGGCGAAGTTCAAAGACCTCGCGCTGCCATTCCTCGAACAGAATTGCATCGAGTGCCACGACAACGACACCAAAAAAGGCGACCTCTCGCTGCTGGATATCGGACCGGTGGATGAGACCAATGCTGCCGTTTGGAAATCGGTGTGGGCACAGGTGGCACTGGAGGAAATGCCACCGAAAAAACAGGACCAGCCCGAGGTGGTGGAACGGCTGCGTTTCTCCGATTGGATCATCGGCGAGTTGCAACGCGCAATGAAGGACAAGGGCGGCTTTCATGCGCATCAGGACCCGAAGAAGGGGAACTTCGTCTCGCACAATTTGTTGTTTGGCCCGTTGCCTGATGGCATCGAGCTCACCCCCACCGCCTCACCCGCACGCATCTGGCGCGTCACGCCGCAGGAGCACATCACGCGACTCAATGAACTGATCAATACCGAGCCGAAATACGATCCAACCAAACCCGGCCTGCGCACCCATGGGGATACGGTGCCGACGAATCACGGCGGTGAATTGAAGCTCTACTTTGGCATTGATCGAATCACCAGTGTGGTGGGTGGCACGGTGGCCTATGCAACGGCGGTGAAGAGCGTGCCGGTGGTGCTGTCCTCGGCGCGCAAAACGGGCTTCAAGAACTACCCCGATTTTTACACCGTGAATAGTGCCGAGGCCACGCAGATCCTGGGCAAGGCGGAGGATATCCTGAAATACATGGCCTATGGTCCGCTCAGCCTGGTGGGCATGAAGGAGCAGATCACCGACGACCCCAAAACCTATGACGCAGTCAAACCCAAGGGCGATCTGCGCGGGCTGCCAACGGCCATTGTCTATAGCACCAAAGTCGTCCGTCCGCTGACGCCGGTGCTTGATCTGATGGAGAAACCTGAGGTCACTGATGAGCGGCTGCGTGCCGCTGTGGATTACCTCTTCGAAGCCCTGACCTTCCGTCCAGCGAGCCCGGCAGAATCCGACAACTACCTGCAAATTCTCAAAGACAGCATCGCCAAGGTCGGCAAGGAAGACGGTGTGATGATGGGCCTGTCGTCCATCTTCCTGGATCGCGACGCCTTGTTCCGTCCCGAGTTGGTGGAGTATGGCAAGCCCGATGCGCATGGTCGCGTGATGCTGCAAGATTGGGAGCTTGGCCTAGCCGTGAACCACGCGCTGCGTTACCTCAAACCGGATGAACCCTTGCGCCAGGCCATTCTCGAAGGTCGCATGAAAACGCGAGAAGACGTGCAACGCGAGGTCACCCGCATGTTGGAAGACGAAAGCACCCGCAAGCCGCGAGTGCTGCAGTTCTTCCGCGATTACTTCGATTATGATTTGGCGGGGTACATCTGCAAAGACACACGCGCACTCGCAGCGACGGGTGTTTCGAACCGCGGCACAGATCACTACAGCGCGATGTTTGATTCCACAGCCAGCACGGATCGGCTGATCGAGTTGATCCTTGCTGAGGACAAAGACGTGCTCAAGCAACTGCTCACCACCCAGCGGGTTGTCGCCACCAAGGCGGACAACATTTACTTCGGCAGGAAACACAGCAAGGAAGAGCAGGTCGCAGCGGTGGCAGCAAAAAAGAAGGCTGAGGAAGAGCTGACCCAGCAGGAAGCCCGCGAACTGAAGGACCTGCGGGCTAAGGTCGCAGAAGGGGAGTCCCAAGTGAAGGCGTCACCCGAAGACAACGCCCTTGCCAAAGCCTTGGGCCGCGACAAGAAGCTTCTGACTGCGACGGAAAAGCGCATCAGCGCTGCCCGGCAGGCGCGCAAGCGCGGAGGTGGAGTGAATGTCGAGGTCGCCAGCGCGAATTTAACCGGCCCACCCGAATACGCCCGCGTCAGTCGCCCGACCTTTGGCGCAGGCTCCATGAAACCCGAGCGCATTCTGGCCACGGTGCCCGAGGGGCAACGCCTCGGCATCCTGACGCATCCCGCTTGGCTCGTCTCGCAGTCGGACGCCATGGACAACCACGCCATCCATCGCGGCATCTGGATTCGCGAGCGGCTGCTCGGCGGCGGCATCCCCGATGTTCCAATCACGGTGGATGCTCAACTTCCCGTCGAGCCAGAAAGCACGTTGCGCGAGCGTATGCGCGTGACGAAGCAAAAGTATTGCTGGACCTGCCACGAGAAGATGGACCCGCTCGGACTGCCATTTGAAATGTACAACCACGCTGGCCTCTTCCGCACCCTCGAACTCGATAAGCCCGTGGATGCGACGGGCGAGATCATCGAAAGCGGCGATCCAACGCTCGATGGTCCGGTGAGCAATGCCCTGGAGATGATCCAAAAACTCGCCAACAGCGAGCGCGTGGAGCAGGTCTTCGTCCGCCACGCCTTCCGCTTCTGGATGGGCCGCAACGAGACCCTCAACGATGCCCCCGTCCTCCAAGCCGCCCACAAAGCCTACCGCGACAGCGGCGGCAGCATGAAAGCCCTCATCACCTCGCTGCTCACAAGTGACGCGTTCTTGTACCGCAAGGTCGAGCGCGTGGTGAGGGAGGCGGCGTTGCCGGCTAAGCAGAAGTGAAAGTTTCAAAAGTCAGCCCGCCCGCCTGCGGTTGTGATAATCGGCCAATTGACGTGTTCTCTTTTTCGGTTACAATTTGGCGTGATCATCAGTTTTGCGGATGACGTGACCGAAAAGATTTTCCTGGGAGACGAACTGACTCGCCGTGAACTGAGAAAGTTGGGCGATCTTGATGTCGTCAAGACCCAGGAACGTCTTGCCGTCCTGCATCAGGCGACTGAGAAGGATCTTCTGACGCTCCCTTTCCTCCACTACCACGCCCTTCATGGCACCAAACGCTACTCAATTGACGCGAACTCACGTCGATCCAAATGGAGGATCACCTTCGCTTGGGTGGGCCAGGATCGCGTCGATGTCCAGCTCGTCCTCATTGAAGACACTCATTGAAACCCTATGAACATTCCGAAACTCAAAACAAATCCAGCCGCCGGGCTGATTGCCGATTCCCTCGAACATGCGGAGATCAGCGCCGCCGAGGCGGCTCGTGACATGGGCATTCCTCGAAGCCGACTGAGTGACATCTTTGGCGGCAGAAAAGGTGTCTCTGCCGACACCGCGCTTCGGTTCCAGTCCTACCTCGGCATCTCGGCCGTTTTGCTCATGCGCCTTCAATCAGACTTCGACCTCAGCAAGGCCGCTGAAGAAACAGGAGCACAGATCCGGAAGTCGGTGCAACCGCATTTCGTCTGAGGGCGATCATCAATGGTTGCTGCACAGCAGACTGGAGATCGCCCGCACAAAAAGGTCCCTGTCACCGTTTACTGAAATACCATGCCTGTCATTTCTCCTGCCGAAGCCCAAGCCAAGTACGATGTCGTGATTGTTGGATCAGGCGCGGCTGGCGGACAGGTGGCCTATCTGCTGGCGATGGAGGGGGCGAAGGTGCTGGTGCTGGAGGCTGGGCGGATGTTTGATCCGATGCGGGAGACCTCCATGTTCACCACGCCCAACTTTGCCCCGCTGCGGGCGGAGAAGACGCCAGACAAGCAGTATGGCTTCTTCGATTCGTCGGTGGCCTCCGGTTGGGACATTCCTGGCGAGCCCTACACGAACGCGTCGAAGGAGGAGAAGCGAGAGTTCGCCTGGTGGCGGCAAAGGATGCTGGGCGGACGCACGAATCACTGGGGCCGCGTGTCATTGCGCAACGGGCCGCATGATTTCAAAACACGCACGCGTCAGGGCGTGGGACTGGACTGGCCGATCTCGTATGAGGACCTCGCGCCGTTCTACGACAAGGCAGAGATGCTCGCGGGCATCTTTGGCGCGAACGAGGGCATTGAAAACTCGCCGGATTCATCGCCCGGCGTGCTGCTGTCGCCTCCGCGTTTTCGAGCGAACGAACTCTATGCGCGTAAGCATGCCAAGGCGAAGCTGGGGCTCAATGTCGTGCCGATCCATCGCGCGATCCTGACGCAGATGCAGGACGCTGAGCGAGTCCCGAAGGAGTTGCATCCGCACAATCCGAAGGCGCAGAAGCTGCTGGCCGAAAACATGCGGATGCGGGCGCGGTGTCTGTTTGCGACCGATTGTCATCGCGGCTGCGCGGTCGGTGCCGCATTTGATTCCAGTACCGTTTTACTGCGTCCGGCCTTAAAGAGCGGCAATCTCGACATCCTGCCTAATGCAATGGCCCGCGAGGTGACGGTGGATGATTCGGGTAAGGCTACAGGCGTTGCTTTCATCGACAAGGTGGATGGCAAGGAGCATCATGTGAAGGGTCGCGTGGTGGTGGTAGCGGCGAGTTCCCAGGAGTCCGTGCGGCTTTTGCTGAACTCGAAGTCGAATCGCTTTCCGGATGGCCTCGGCAACTCGAATGGTCTCGTCGGCAAATACATCACCGACTCAGTGTCGAGCAGTTTCAGCGCGCAGATTCCCGCATTTGAATCGCTGCCACCGCACAATGCGGATGGAACCGTGGGGCAGCAGGCTTATCTGCCGTTTCAGTTCACGAAGGACCTACAGGCTGGAAAACTCGGCTTCTCTGGAGGCTACAAGCTGCTGATCGGCGGTGGCGACAGCATGCCGGGCATGACTTCGGCGACGAAGTTTGACTGGCTCAGTGACCGTGATCATGTGTCCTTTGGCGCTGAATTGAAGGAGGATGCTCGGCGTTACTTCGGCTCGATCCAGGGCATCGGCGCGCAGGGCGCGATGGCGGCAAATGATGATTGCTTTTCCGAACTTGATCCGTCGGTGAAGGATCAATGGGGCATCCCGGCGCTGCGTTTTCACTGGAAGTTTTCCGACGATGAACTCAAACAAGTGGTGCATCAGCAGGAGACAATCGCCTCGATTCTCGAAGCGATGGGTGGGCGCTTTTCCCGGTCGCCGGAGACGAAGAATCCGCTGAAGGCCGTGAAGGAGGGTGGATCTGTCATTCATGAAGTTGGCGGTGCCGTCATGGGTAGCGATCCGGCGAAGTCGGTGACGAATGAATGGTGTCAGACCTGGGATGTGCCCAATGTCATCGTGGCCGATGGCGCGACCTTTCCAGGCACGGCGGATAAGAACCCGACGCTGACGATCCTGGCGCTGGCTTGGCGTACCGCTGATCACCTCATGAGCGAACTCAAGAAAGGAAACCTGTGATGAAGGACCCGAACTCCGCTTTTCGAATGGATCGCCGCGTAGCGCTCAAATGGATCTCGTCGGCGACGGCTGCCCTGGCACTGCCCGGAGGCATTTCCCTGGGGGCCGCAACGAAGTCCGGACTCACACCCGCTGCTGAACCCAGCGGCACGGGCTACGGCCCTGATCCTGATCTCACCAAGATCTACAAACCTGGCGACCTCTGGCCTTTGACTTTGTCCGACGATCAACGCGCACTTTTGGCCGTGCTCTGCGACATCATTCTCCCGGCCGACGAACGGTCGCCGAGCGCATCGGACGTGGGTGTGCCTGACTTTGTCGATGAATGGATCAGTTCGCCCTATCCAGCCCAGGCCAGTGATCGCAAGACGGTGCTCAACGGTCTAGAGAAGTTGGAGGAAGAGGCCCAAACGCGGGCAGGGAAGGGGTTTGTCAAAGCAGGTGCCGAAGTGCAGCTCGCCATCTGCCGCGACTTCGCCAAAGCCGCCCGGAAGGATGCGAAGAAGGACCCCGGGCGCTTCTTCCTGCGCCTCCGGGATCTCATCGCTGGCGGTTATTACACCACACCCGAAGGGATGAAAGACATGGGCTACCGAGGCAACGTCTCGATGGGCAGTTGGGATGGACCGCCAAAGGAAGTGCTCGATAAACTCGGACTCGAGCCACAGGAAGCTTGAGCAAAATCGCTGGAGTCGAGGTTGTAGCTGTTCAATCACGGAAGCGATGTTGGCCAGCGAAGAGTGGCCGATCAGCCCACATGCGGGACCTCTCTCCAACGCAAAACCCTCCGCTTGATCCAGAGCAAAAAAGCAGCCCACCGCAGCGAACTTTTATCCGCAAAGCTTCGCCCGCAAAATTTCCGCCGGAGCGCGTGTGTGCTTCCAGATTCAGTACACCCCGAGCGGCAAGGCCAAGAAGGAACGCCTGCGCATGGGCCTCGTCTTCGCCAAATCACCGCCGCAGTATGAGGTGAAGACCCTCGCCCTCGCGAACCCCAAAATCGCCATCCCGCCCGGAGCCTCCCACCACGTCGAGGAGAAGACCCAGCGCGTGCCCTTCGACATGCCCGTCACCAGCTTCAAGGCGCACCTGCACATTTGCGGAAAGGCCTTCAAATACGAAGTCACCTACGCCGACGGAACGACCGAGACCCTGCTCGACATCCCCAGCTACGACTTCAACTGGCAGCTCCGCTACGACTACAAGCAGCCCAAGCTCATCCCACGCGGCAGCACGCTGAAAATCACCGCCGTCTATGACAACAGCGCCGAAAACAAAGCCAACCCCGACCCGACGAAGCTCGTCAAATGGGGCAGTCAAACCGTGGACGAGATGATGCTCGGCTACTTTGAGTATTTCCTGCCCGTGAGCGGGAGTGTGGCGATGAAGTGAGGACAAGGACCAAAAAACTCCATCAGTCCGCTGCTACTGCTTGATCTTATGGCTTCGCGAAAATGTGGGAAGGCCCCGAGGAGCCTATTTCTCACTCTTCGCATAGTCGTCCCAGTGTTGTTGGATCAACTTCACGTCGGCGGCCTTCGATGTCACCAGGTAGCGGTAACGTGAAACGTATTCCTCACCGGGCGCGATCTTGAACGGACCTTCGACCATGGGCGAAAAGCAGAAATAGGGTTTGTTCGGGTGAATCCGCACGGATTGGGGTGCGCGGAAGTTTTTCGGACTGCAAAAGACGGCGGACGACACGTCCTGGCCGTCAATCCGGCCGGAGAGGGCGACCCAGTTGGGGCGGGTGTGATTGCCTTCCCAGCGGTCCTTGCCGTCGCTGGTGAGGAACTGCAAGTCGCCCGGCTTGATGCTGTGGTCGTCCTTTTCCTTCAGCCACTGGTAGTTGCCGCGGATCGACATGCCGCCGTAGTGATATTGGGCCAGGTTCAGCGGCTTGTCGGTCACGCACCGCTGAACGCTGACGACGTCGAAGAGAAAATGGTCCGCCGGGGTTTGATGAACGGTGACTGTCCAGACCTCATGGATCACATCGATCCACTTGCCGCCGTCCTTCACCATGAACGCGTGTTTGACGCTGAAGGAGACCTTCTGCTCTTCCTGCTTCCGGTCCACCACCTCGCGAAACTCGATTCGGCCGAGATCTTCCGCTTGGTTCCAGAAGTCCACTTTTTGCCCGTCGTAGCCTGCTTTTGTCCACGCAAAGAACAGCGCGTGCTGATGGGCATGATCCTCGGGATAGTCGCCGGTGAGTTCCTGCCCGGTCGGGGTGTAAATGGGATGAATGTAGCCGCTGCGGCTGAAGTGCTTCTCGATGCCCTCGGGCACCGGCCTCGCAGTCTTGACGTATTCGAGCACCGTTTTGTCGCGCTGGCTGATGCGAATGGTGTCGGCCGTCTCCGTAAGCTTAAGGTCACCGCCCCACACGGTCATGGGAGCGATGGTGAATACGCAAAGCAGCGCGAGCAGGGTTGTGGAGATTCGTTTCATGGGCGGTTGATGACGGTGAGGCGTTTCATCTGATTGATAGTTAATGGCAAGGGAGTGGGGGCAGAGTAATGATTGGCCTGTTGGTTTTGGCATTCTTGCTCATCGGCAGCGTGATTGTTCTCCCGTAGCATGACTCGCAATCTCAAGGATGCAATGGCGCACAAGAAACCTTGTCCACCTTTGGCCAGTTCAAGGAACATGTCTTCGCCTGCTCATGGCTGCAAAACTCCACCCTCACTGCTGCTCCTGTGCGCAAGGCTTTCACGGTCGCGAAAGCTACTTTGCTCGTCCCTCGCAATCAGAGTCCTCTGCGGTGCAAGCCTGAATGCCGCCGAGCCCTACCGCGCTTCCTACTACAAGGACGGCGAGATCCACATCACCGTGCTCGGTCAGCCGGAGGGCAAGGCGATCACCACGGGGCATTGGGATTTCAAACCGTCGTGGTCGATCACGGGCGATCACCTTGTCTTTTTCCGCCGGCTCAAGAACGATCCGCTAGTGAGCATCTGGATCAGCCAGCTCTGCATCATTAATGCAATGCCGTTTGCACCGGAGTTCATCCGCTCTCCGACGGCACCTACACCGACTTTAGTCCCGCCTGGGCTCGTGACGGCACGAACGCGCCCGTTTGGAATCGCAAGAACCGCGAGAAGGGGCGCTGCCAGATGATGCGGGGCAGGGTCGGCGGCAAGCCGGGCGAGGAATCGCGCTGATCGGCAGGGACAAGTACCCCTCGGTCCACTCCGTCATGAAGGCTGGTCGGATGTTTGTCTCCGCGATTCCGCCGAAGCTCGGCTGCGGCCATTTCCTCATGACGCCGAACGTGAAGCAGACACTCTTGTCTGTTTCCAAAGGTGAGAGGGCAGACAAGAGAGCCGAGCTTGCGAGACAGGCGGAGCCAAGCCGCCCCACACCTGAGCCGACCTTTGAGCGCGTGCGCATCTCGCGCGACGAGACGAAGATCTTTTCTTCGCGCCGCTCGATCTGGTGCGGCAACGGGAAGGCTTACCTCTGTGTGAGCGAAGTTTGGCGGATGTACGGGGAAGGGGGGCGAAGCTCCGATCTGGGATACCACAGGGAGTCAGCGACGCAGCGTCATTGAAGCCAGTGAGTCGGACGCATGTCTGCGACGGAGCTGCGTTGTAACTAGGCACCAATCAGCGCTGGCGACATCTCCGATGTTTTCGGGGCGAGTTGCGCGATAAGGAAGGCGGCAGTATGGCGTATCACATTCCCCCAATCATGATTGACTGTTTTCCCTCCTGCGCATCCGTCAAGGCCGCGATGCTCCTCACTGCCAGCCTTGGCTTGGCTGGTGCCATCCATGCTGCGGAGCCGTTTGAGGCGTTTTTAGACCAGCATTGCCTCCGCTGCCACGGGCCGGAGAAGGAAAAGGGCGATCTGCGGATCGACCAGCTTTCGCGCGATTTCAAAGTGGGAGCGGACACGCATCACTGGGCGGAGATGATTGAGCAGGTCAACTCGGGTGAGATGCCGCCGAAGAAGGAACAACAGCCGACGCAGGCGGAGATCGCGGCTTTTGTGACCGGTCTCGATTCTCGCATCAAAGAAGGCCGCGCAGCGCGCATGGCGGCGAGGCCGGCGGTGTCGCACTACCGGCTGAGCCGGAAGGAGTATCAAAACACCGTGTATGACCTGCTCGGTGTGCGCTATGATCCTGCGAAGCCGGGAGAGCTGAACGAGGACATGCTGTGGCACGGCTTTGAGCGCATCGGGTCGGAGCTTTCGCTCTCGCCTTCGCATGTGGACCGCTACTACCGCGCGGCGGAGTTGGTGCTGGATCGGGCTTTCCCGAGCACAACTAGTGAGGCACGCAAGCTGCGTATGACGGCGGCGGAATTGCGTTACAACGGCGGCAAGGATCAGCAGGCGGCCCTGGATCGCTTCGGCATCAAGCGGCCGCTGCGCTATTTGCTTTTCCCGGGCACGGTCCAAAATGCCCTCACGCCCAACTGGTTCGGCAAAACGGGGCCGGAGCACAGCGGGCTTTACAAACTCCGCATCCAGGCCAGCGGCATCCGACCGCCGGACGGCCAGACGGCGCATCTGAGCATCGGCACGCGTACCAGCGAGGAGACGGTGGATGGCCTGATTGAGTTCGACATCACAGCACCGGAGGACAAACCGCAGGTGTATGAGTTCGAGGTGTTTCTCGAAATGCCCGCGACGCTGCACTTCTGTGTGGTGGCCACGGATGTGGTGGATCGCCGGGCTGGCGCGGCCTTCCGCAATGCGCTCGACAGCAGAGGTGGCTACATTTTCACGCATAGCAGCGAGACTCTACTCCTCAATCCAAACGCTCCGCAGATGTTCGACGACAAGGGGAACGGCCTTTTCTCCACCGTGCTGCTCGACTGGATCGAATGGGAAGGGCCGCTGGTGTCCGATGCGGAAAAATCGCGGCGCAAGGAGGTTGTGCCGCCGGATGATGCGATGCCCGATGTGGTCGCGGCGCATTTGCAACGCTTCGCTGAGCGTGCGTGGCGTCGTCCGGTGAAAGCGGAGGAGCTGGCGGAGTATTTGAAGTCGTATCGCGAGGAGCGCGATGCGGGCGAGAAACTGGCCGATGCCTATCGGGTCGCGCTTCAAGGCGTCCTGACTTCCCGGCACTTCATCTACCTCGTCGAGGGCGATCCGGCGGCTCGCGAATTCCTTACGGAAACCGAACTCGCCTCGCGGCTCTCGTATTTTCTGTGGAGCTCGATGCCCGATGACGCGCTCTTTGCTGCGGCCAAAGGTGGCACTCTGAAGGGCGATGGCTTCGCGAAAGAAGTGGACCGCATGCTGACGGACGGGAAAGCCAGTCGCTTCATCGACGATTTCTCACGGCAGTGGTTGCAACTGCACCGCGTGGGTATGTTCCCGCCGGACAAGAAGCTCTATCCCGTTTACGACGCGTGGCTGGAGGAAAGCATGCGCTCTGAGCCGGTGGAGTTCTTCCGCGAGATGTTCGCCAAGAATCAGCCCATTGATGGCTTCATCGATTCCGACTGGACAGTGGCCAACGGTCGGCTCTGCGATTTCTACGGACTGCCGGAGCCGAAGTCGGGCGGCTTCCAGCGAGTCTCGCTGAAACCCGAAGATCGTCGCGGCGGTTTGCTGACGATGGGGGCGGTGCTCGGTCTGACCTCCGACGGCACACGCCATCGTCCTGTGCATCGCGGTGTCTGGCTCAGCGAGGTCGTGCTCGGCAAGCCACCGCCTCCGCCGCCTGCCAACGTGCCCGCCATCGAGCCCCCAACGCCGCAAAGCCCCAAGGCAACGCTGCGCCAAAAAATCGAAGCGCACCGCGAAGACGCCAATTGCGCCGCTTGCCACGCGAAGATCGACCCGCTCGGCCTCGCCTGGGACAACTACGATGCCATCGGCCAGTGGCGCACGCGTGAAAAGGTCGCGGCCGGTGTCGGTGAAGACCCCTTGATCAATCCCGCTGGCCAAATGCCCGATGGCCGCGCCTTTAAGGATGTGGACGAATTCAAAAAACGCCTCCTCGAAGACCGCGACAAGCTCGCCCGCGCCTTCATCGAGCACCTCGCCACCTACGCCCTCCGTCGCGCCCTCGCCTTTGACGACCAGGACGATCTCAACGCCATCCAGGCCGAAGCCGAGAAGAGCGGATATCGCATCAAAGACATCGTGCGCGCCGTGGCGATGTCTGAGTTGTTGAGGAAGCGATGATGAATGTTCCTGGTTCTTTGTTCTTCGTTCTTTGTTGCCCAGCAGGAAGCCAAAACTACGAACCAAGCACCACGAACGAAGAACCAAGAAAAAGGAACTACGAACCAAGAACAAGGAGATGAGTATTCGACGCTTTGAAGACATCGAGGGATGGCAGCTGGCTCGTGAATTAACACGGCAAGTCTATGCCGTGGCGATGCGGGGAACGTTTGCTAGGGACTTTGGCCTTCGGGATCAGATTACCCGCGCCGGAGGCTCCTCGATGCACAACATAGCCGAGGGATTTGATGGAGGAAGCAATGCCGAGTTCATCAAGTATCTGCGCTACTCTCAACGTTCGTGCTCAGAGGTTCAGAGCCAGCTCTACGTCGCCCTTGATCAGGCTTACATCAGCCCGGAGGAGTTTGATGCCATCTACCAGCAAGCCGCCCTCACTCACTCCAAAGTCGGTGGATTCATCCGCTATCTCCTTAACACACCCATTCCTCGCTGAGCCCTCTTCAACTAAGAACCACGAACAACGAACCAAGAACTTCGATGAACATCCAAACACAATCCTGGCTCCTCAATCGCCGCCATGCTCTAAAGGCGCTCGGCAGTTTCATTTCGTTGCCCATGCTCGAGTGCATGGTGCCGTTGCGTGCGGCGGAAGGGGCCACGGCAGCGCCGAAGCGCAGTGCCTTCATCTATCTCGCGAATGGCGTGCACTCGCTGAACTACCAGATCACGACGGCGGGTCGGGATTACAAGTTCTCCCGCTCGCTGAAGCCACTGGAGAAGCATCGCGAGGTCATCACGCCGATCAGTGGGCTGCATCATCCGGGAGCGCTGAGTCATCATCACAACTGCATCTCGGTGTGGCTCACCGGCGGCAAGCTAGGACCTTCGGATCGCAATACGATCTCCGTGGACCAGAAGATGGCGGAGATCACAGCGCCGCACACGCGTTATCCGTCGATGGAGGTCGCGCTCACGCAGGGTTCGCTCGCGTGGACAGCGGATGGCGTGCAACTGCCCGCGCTGCGTCGTTGCAGTGAGATTTTCGCGTCGCTCTTTGAGGAACCCAAGGGCGGAAAAATGGCCCAGCGCCGTGCATTGCGCCGCAAAGGAAGCGTGCTGGATGCCAACCTCGCCGAGGTGCGCCAGCTTGAGAAAAAGATGGGAGCGGACGACAAAGGCCGCATGGAGCAATACCTCACCTCCGTGCGCGAGGCAGAGATCCGCACACGTCGCGCTGATGCGTGGCTCGACACGCCGCTACCGACGATCACCGACGCTGATCGCAAGCGCACGAACCGCGACATCGCCGCGACGATGGCCGGTGACTACTTCCGCACAGTGTATGACCTTATGGTGCTCGCCTTTCAGACCGATGTGACGCGCGTGGCCACCTTCAGCCTCGGTGGGGAGGGCGATGCCTTTTCCATCCCCGAGATCGGCATCACCGAGTCGCGCCACCAGCTCAGCCACCATGGCGGCGATGCTGGTTACATGGAGAAGCTCACGAACTACGACACCTTCGCCATCGAGCAGTTCAGCTACTTCCTCACGCGGCTTTCCGAGACGAAGGATCTCAATGGCAAATCGCTTCTCGGCTCCACGATGGCGCTCTTTGGCAGCGGCATGTCCTACGGCCACAGCCACGGCAATGCCAATCTCCCGACGGTGCTCGCGGGCGGCTCCGACCTCGGTCTGAAGCACGGCAGCCATCTCGATTTCAACAAAGACGCCAAAGGTTTCGAAGGCTACGCGCTCGGCCAAGATGGCGCACTCACCACCGCGCATTACCAGCTCTGTAGCCGTCCAGCGAACACCGACGCCCACATGAGCAACCTCCTCCTCCTCATGGCCCAGCGCATGGGCGTGGAAACGGACATGTTTGGCGATAGCAACAAGGTGGTCGCGTTGTGAATCTGTTTTTGGCCGCTTGTTTGATTTCCGGCGATCAAAAAGGGAAGGCTTGCGATTTGTGGTTTTGGATGGCAAAATTCCACCCATGACGGCAACACTAACATTGGACGACTCGGGGAGACTTCTCCTGCCCGCCCCGATTCTTCGCGTGCTCGGCATGCAGCCAGGTGTGGAGATGAAAGTGGAAGTAAGTCCAGGACGCATCGAATTGCTTGGAGAGCAGCAAGAGGATGTCCCCCTCATCACCGAGCTAACATCGGAGAGGAAGCTCGTGCTCCCTGCGGGTGTGAAGTCGCCTTCCGCAGAGAAAATCGTCGCGACCATCAAGTCAGATCGGGAGGGCCGGATCAATAAGCTCAGCCGTCGATGAGAGTGCTCTGCGATTCTTCCGTTCTGATCGCGGCTCTGCTGTCCAGTGAGGATCAGCACGCTGCCTGTGCAGCGGTGTTGAGCGGGGCTGATGCGGTTGTCGTCCATGTTCATGCGCTGAACGAGACGTTTGCCACGCTCACGGGCGGCTCGCTTGGCTTCCGAGTGGACGCGGATCTTGTCGCTCGTTTGATTTAGGAACAAATCACCGCCCGAGCATATTCACCTCGTTGGTGACAAACAAGTCTGTTTCGATGAGCGTAAACAATTGGCTGCCGACACGATCCCCTTTGCCATTCGCTGCCTAGGACGTCATGCATTGATAACTGGCATTCGAGACAAAAACTTCCCGGATGAACGCAGAAAGTTGATCCTCTGAGCTAAGGCAGTCTGTGGGGCGGCAGAAGTGAGGATGTTATGCATCCTCCATATCCTGCTAGCACTGTCCGTGCACTTGATCCCACCGCTACCCCTCCTCGCGAGCCGCTCCATGGGCCGGTGCCGGAGAAATTTCATGTCTCTATTGCTGGCCTAATGGCGGTCAATGAAGACGCCATCTATGCTGCTGGGCCTGAAGTATTTCTGCGCGAACTATTGCAGAATGGCCAAGATGGCGTGTCAAAGCTTCACCAAACGCGTCCGCAATACGTCGGCGAGGTGCGCATCGAAGTCACCCAGGACGCCGCCGAAACTACGGTGATGATCGAAGACAATGGTGCGGGAATGAGCTTCTCTGAGTCTCGTCTAGCGCTCTCTACAATCGCGCACAGTACCAAATGCGGGGCGAATGGGGCTGCATTTGTAGGGCGTTTTGGCCTTGGTTTGTTGAGTGCGTTTCTGGTCGCAGATGAGGTAACGATCTTTTCATGTCCGTCGGATTCCGATGAGCCGGGTGTGCATTGGGTGGGTCGTATCGACGGTACCTTCACCGCCCGTCCGAGCACGGTGATGCAAAGCCACGGCACGCGTGTATTCCTGCGTCTGCGTGCCGACAAGAGAGAGCGTTTCACACCTGAGGCGCTGTTGGAGATCGCGCGCAAGTATGGGCGTTACCTGCCGCACCGCGTGACGTTTCGCAGCGGAAGCATGAATGAGTTGGTCACGGATGAGGCACCGCTGTGGGAGCAGCCGCTGAGCCAGGAGGAGCTCCTGGATCGTGGTAAGGAATTGTTCGATGCGGCGATGCTTTCGGCCTTCCATTTCCAAAGCGAAGATGCAGGAGCGCAAGGCATCGCCTTTATTCAGGCAGAGGATTGTCATCCGAGCGGGGAGGCGTCTCACCTAGTCTTCATTAAACGCATGATGGTCAGCGAGGGCGCGCTGGATCTGGAGCCTGCGGGTGCCCCCTTCCTGCGTCTGATTCTGAACTCGGATCGCCTCCGTACCAACGTGGGACGTGATGCAGTGATGACGACGGATTCTCATCTGCCCACACTGCGCCGCGATGTGGAAGCTGCGCTGAAGCAGCATTTGCAAATGTTGCACAAGTGCCAGCCATATCTCTGTGCCTCCATCGTGATGCGTCAGTATCGGTGTCTGGCACAGCTTGCTGTGAAGGATCAGAGCTACCTCGCTTACCTGCTCGACTACTTGGAACTCGAGACTACGCTGGGCCAGATGCCGTTGGGGGACATCTTTCGTCGGCACGGAGATCGCGTTGAGTATGTCACCGACACGACGGAGTTTCAGCGGGTGAAGGCGAAGGCCCGCAGCGAGGGCGACTGCATTGTACTCGTGGTCACAGAGTCCGCGCATCTTCTGATGGAGCTGGTGGATGCGGCCACGAAAGGCAGCAAGGCAGCGTGCATCACCGCGCGTGAATACCTCGCGCGTTTCGCCAACACGAAGGGCCCGCCATCGAAGCGGGAGGTAGTGGTGATCGAAGCTGCACGCACCGAGTTTGCGAAAGAGAACTGCGTCGCAGCCTTCTATGAAACTGATGAGCCGGATGAGATGGCGCGCCTGGATATCGGTACGGACGAGAGCTTGCTGCGTCTGCTCGCTACTGATGATGATGCGGCCGCAGCGTCGAAGCAGCTTCTGCTCAATCGTCAGCACCAGGTGGTGTCGCAACTGATTGATGGTGCAGCGGATGCCGACCAGCTCTGCGTCTGGCTGCGCGTGTTGTATCACATCGCGCTGCTCGAAGCGCGCGAGGTGCCTTCCGCCGCCGAGACGCGCCGCTTCAGTCGCGCCCTGGGCAATGTCTTCACCGCATCCACCTTCAGCACTCTCTAATCATGGCCTGGTCCAAACGCGGCAAGAACTACGAAAGTGAACGCGCCAGCGGCGATGGGGCCGACTGGATCCATCAAACGTCCATCAGCCAAGCCATCGAGAAGGTGCGCGGCGTCTGGAAAGAGAAGGGCATTCACGCGCAGGACAGTGATTGGGAACTCATCATGCTCGCGCAAATCGCCGTCGTGCGCGGCCTCACTCAACGTGTCGCGCCGCTGGTCGTGAAGCTGATGCAGAAGCGCGAGGCGGATGGGCAGTTGCGCTGGAACCTGGAGGAGGAGAGACTCGGTGCCGTCGGCATCTCGATGGTGCGGCTGATGGCGGCCTACATTGAGAATCCGTCCGTGAGCCTCACGGAAGCGCGTGAAACGGTGGCCTTGTTCCTGCGCAGCATTGACCGCTATGATGATCTGAAGCCTGTGCGTGATCTGATGCCGCTGATCCTGGCCACGCGCACAGAGGTTGCGCCGACCGTTGACACCACCCAAGCGCACAAGCTTCCCCTGCGCGCGGACATGCTCGCTACCGGCATGTGCGCCGCCACGCACCGTCAGTGGCGCGTGGAGTATTTGGTGGCGATGGGGGCGGAGGATGCGGCCATCGAACTGGCCCACCGCGGCCGCAGTGAGAAGCCCTGCGGTGAGACATGCGCCTTCGCTCCGCACTCTATGTATGCCTGGCTGCTGGAGCCGCTGCATCGTCGCGGACGCGCGGAGGAAGCCCGCGCGCTGCATGATCGGCTGGACTCGCTCATGACTCCGCGTTTGCTCTATCTCAATGCAATGGGCCACCGCATTCACTACCTCGCACTCACCGGTCGCTGCACCGAAGCTGGCTCACTGCTGCGAGTGATGCTGCCGATGGCACGGGAAGAAGAGGCGAGTCCCTTGCAACGGATGAAGTTCTATGGCGGCTGCGTGCGTGCGCTAGGATGCGTGACAGCCGAGTCTGATCGCGCAGCACTCCTCAGTGAGGATGATGCGCTGGCAACTGTCATGCGGGATGAAATCGAGACGGCAAATAACGAACTTGTACTTGCCTTCGGAAATCGGCTTTCTTAATCTGATGCGGGCTAGGGGCAGCGAATAAGCGGCAGAACGCACATGTAACTCAACCTCTCAACTACGACCATGATTTTCGGATGGACAAACTACAGCAATGCCCGCACTAACGTGACACCCGAGCTTACAGCAGCGATGTCCACTTGGACCTTGGAGCAGTTTTACTTCTTTCGCTCCACCATCACCAAGGCGTGGTGGAAGAGCTTCTTCAAAGGGCAGTGGATACTGCTGGCGATGATGGGCGTGGGTTCCATCAGCGTTATCGGATGGGGTTTTCATGAAGGTGCAGCCTTCCTGATTCTCATTCCTGGGGTGAGCGTTCTTATTTCCCTCGTCACCTTTGTCCGTGCGTTACTGAGTGATCGAGCGAGCTTGCTTTCAAGTTATCAACAAAGTAGATGCGCACCACCGTTTGATGCGCAGCATTTTGGTTCCTGATTTCATCAGTCCTCACTTCATGTCTTCCTCTTATGATTTTTGGATATATAACCTGGACGGAACCTCAACTGACCATCGCCGAAGAAATCGCGCTAGCCGAGCGGGTCCGTGCCCAGGGCACTAGCCCTTGGACCAAGGAGATATTCAGCGACCAGCTTGGCCAGATGCTTTGGATGGCCTTTGTGCTGATCGCTGGGGTGATCTGGCTGGCGTTCACCAGTCCAGACTCCATTAAGCCGGTTCTGCTGCTCGGTGGTTGTGTTTACGTCTGTTATTTTTTGACTGTAGTAAATGCGGCATGGAAGCAGGCTTGCTGGCTGAGGCGGATCAAAAAGAAGCATCCGCCAGGGAGTAAGCCACCAGAAGAGAAACCGATGGCCTGCCCCCTTTGCGGTGGCTGCGGCCAGATGAAAGTCGCCCTGGGTAATGAAAGCGGTGTCGTCTTTGCCCCCTGCAATGTCTGTCACGGCAGTGGCGAGTTCCCACCCCCGATGAACCCGATCTCAAATGAACCGAGGCGCTGATGCTTAGCGAGGAGGATAGACCCCCGATCTATCATCGGCGGTGGCTTTTTCTTTGGGCTAAGTCCGGGCTTTGAGCGGCGGAAAGTCCAGTGCCCTACTGCCACAGAGGTGAAAGAGTTTGACCTCCACAAATTGGCACGCACCCTGCGAGGTGATCCTCATCGCTTCAATTCCATGAACCCAGAGACTCCCGGCACTGATGTCCTTTTGCACCATTATCTTGATGCTTCCATGCGGCAGACCGGCGGCAAACTTGACCTCGACACCCCGGCAGGCCCTCTGAGCCTGACTCTGCCTCCGGGCCTTACCGAGGGTCAGACGCTTCGTCTCGCGGGGCGTGGGAAACTGGGGCAGGAGGGTCATCGCGGCGATGTGCTGCTGACCGTGAGTTTCTACCACACAGAGAGTCCATCCGCAGCGCCATCCAATGAAGGGCCTGCACATGCAGAGTCGCCAATGAAGCCCGAAGCGCTTCCCGCTCATGTAGAGATCCCTGCCGCCGAACCTGCTTCAACTGGGCTTGAGGCCAAGTCTGAGGATAAGGATGAGAAGGCGACGGCGAAAGAAGAAGGAAATGCAGCCCTTGAGCAGCTCGTGGCTGAATCCAATGGCCCCGCGCCCGAGAAGAGTAGCGCAAAGCTTACCGCCAACGAACTGCCACCCCGCGCTTCCTACAGGCTAATCCCCATCGAGACGGCGACATCAGAGCAGCCAGCAGCAGACGCTGCCACGACCACAGCGAATGCGGCCTGGCAGATCAGAGCAGTGCTGCAAGTAGGCTTATTCGTGATGTTTAGTGCTGCGGGTGTGGTGTTTCTGCATGACCTAAAGACGCCGCCCTTTTCTGTTTATGTCACCTGTGCGCTGATCATTGCCTGGGTCTGCCAAGGGCTGTTTATTTGGGATGCCCGCTGTCCAGCACGCACGCCGACTCGAATCGGACTGCTGCGGGTGCTACGCATGGTGATGCTCGTATCCGTGGCGATCGGGCTCATCGCCGCCCATGCACGAGAGGACTGGCCCTTCGAAAACGAGGTGGAAGTGAGATACTACTCCAATTCCCCTAACCCAATGCTGCGGCGCAGCGAGGCCTTCTGGGACCTCTTTGGCACGGTGTTCTGGGCGGCACTGTTCCATCTGATTCTGCCATTCCTGCCGATATTGGGGTATTCGATCGCCGTGAACGACGACAAGGGCCGTTCGTCTTACCCGCTTCGGTTTAATGCCCTCTCTGGCGAATTGCGTGAGCCTATCCAAGATCCAGAGCTTGGGACGCTAGAATGGGATCGCGAGGAGCAACAGTGGCGAGGCCAGGTGAACTGTTCGACCGGACGTCAAGCTGATCTATTCTTCAAAGGCACAAGGTATGATCCTCCATCGCAAGAGCAGCGCGCGCTGCTACGGTCCGCACTTCCACGCATGCAAGAGATGATGATCGAAGCCGTCACCGAGTGCTATGGTCGCATGCGCGAATTCTGCGGAGAGCGGCGCTCGTTGAAGCGCCTCTTGCGAGAACTTCAGCTCGTCTCCATCCACGTCGAACCAGACTGGGGTGAGGATAAGCGCCGCGTGCGCATGGAATATAGTGACCTGGAAGCCCACTCACCGCAAACCGTCAGTGTGAGGTTCGATGGCGAGAAAGTAGATTCCAGAATTCTATAAATCCTGTGCTGAACCTGTCGTCAGTAAACCAAATTCATCAGCATTTCCCGTTCCGTTCGCTCCTCTTTCCTAATCTCCAATGAGCGCTAACACATCAAACAACGAAGTTCATCTCCACCACTACCTTGATGCCTCCATACAGCAGACAGGTGGAACCATCGAACTCGATACTCCGGCAGGCCCGCTGTCCATGACGTTGCCTCCCGGCCTCACGGAGGGACAGACTCTACGCCTAGTCGGGCGCGGAGACTCGGGGCCGGATGGGAGACGCGGTGATGTGCTGCTCACGCTTGGCTTTTTCTCGATGCCAGACAGCGTCCCTCTGCACGTGAGCGGGCCCCCAACCACAGCTGTGAAGCGAGAGGCGCCCTTCCCCCCTACTCTCCCTCAGCCCCCCCCTGCACCTCGTCCGCCTTCCTTGCCAGTCGTTTCAGAGCCTCCCATAGTCATGCCACAAGGCCCTAAGGCCCTTGCGCAAAAGGCGGCTCCCTCAGTAGCCTTACCCGGCAAATTGCCGAGTGTCCAAGCGCAAATACCCGTCCCGCCCACACCCGTTCAGCCTCCAGCCACAGATGTCACCATCGAGGATAAGCATGTGTGTCCCTTGTGCGGCTCGGCACGCTGCAAAAAGGCCGGACCCGTTGCATTGATGCGCGTCAAGGCACAGCGCTTCATCGTCCCCCCTTTGGAATGTCCAGACTGCCATACGATCTATGAGCCAGTGGCTCCACGCGGTATGTTGATCCTAGGTTTGGTCGTCGCTTTCGTGCTGCTGAGTGTGGCCGTTTACTTCACCTTCATTGCGGCGGATGTGTTGCCTTGGTTCACCATCGTGGTCATTTTCTTGATGGCCACAACCTTTGCCACCATGTCCGGCAAGCGTATGATCGCTCCTCCTCAGAAGACGATTCTGTTTATCTGCGAACCTCCGCCGTGAAGCCGTCGCGCACATCGCCTGATTTCTTTAACGCGCTCCTAAGTCGGTATTGCTGGCGGCGGAGGATACCGTAGCCATTCCTCTTCGACATGACAGCCCCGCAAACTCAAGTCACGCTCATCGACCGCCTGCAAGCCCAGCTCGCGGGCGGCAGTCTGAATCAGCGTGACTACGCCGTGTTTGACGCGACTTACCGCCCCTTCCTCATGGCGCTTGCAGCATGGATGGGCCGCCAGCGTGGATTGCGTGCCGTGGAGGACGAGGATGTGGTGCAGGAGATCCTCTTTGATCTTTATGCCAATGGTGGCCTGCTCAAGTATCAGCGCATCGACCCGGAGACGGGCCGTGAGCGGCGCTTGTCCACCTGGCTGCGGCTGAAGGTGCAGACGGAAGTGCATACGCTGGCGCGCAGCAAGTTCCGCCGCGCGCGCTGGGAGACGGAGGATGTGCCAATCTCTGCGGAGCCCGATGCGCCCACACCGATCTCGCTAGCCATGTGTGATGAAGCCGATCCTAGTCAGCAAGTGGCGGATGCGGAGCAGCGCGCGGAGGACATCCTGTTGTTTCAAATCAGCCGCCAACGTGTGCTAGCGCGTCGCAACGCGGTCACGCGCCAGAAGGTGGAACTCTACGAGCAAGGCCTGCCTGCCAAGAAAATCGCCCAACGCTGTGGTGGCTCCGCCAACGCTTGCGAAGTGCTGCTGCACGACGTGCGCAAGGCCATCGCGCGGGAGATGGAAGACATGCGTCAGGGAACTGAGCTACGTGACCTCGCGCCCACAAAGTAACTTCATCAACTCAACACCTAGACATCCTCATGAAACACCCCGCCCCCAGTCCGCAACCCGCGTCAGAAGCGAAGACCGAGCCTTGGCAAAAGGCGCTGATAGCAGCAGCCTACTTGCTGGGGGCCGTGCTACTTCTCGGAGGCATCGTCTGCCTTATCATCGGATGGAGCAGAGACCAAGCGGACGGGGCGCTGATGGCGGAGGCTGTCGAAGTCACCGCTATAGTGACTGGCAAGGACGCCTCGGGAACGCCAGGGCTCTACAATCGCAGGGCTGTCAGACTGAGCACGATGAAATATGTATTGGAGACAACCCACGGCAACTTCCCGGTTAGCCAAGATGAATACGACCGCTATCAGGAAGGCGGCGGTTTAAAGCTGTGGAAGCTGCCAACAGGCGAATACATCTCCCACCGACCAAACGGCAGCTTACCATGGATACTCATCGGCATGCCCTGGGCGTTGGGTGCCACTATCGGAACTTGGAAGGAGCTGATGGTTCAGGAGAAGCACTGGATGCTGCGCGTGTTTGATGGCCTGTTCATGGGCTGTGTCTGGGGAGGGGGCGGACTCTTCGCGGGAATTATTCTTTGGTTCTTGTTTGCCTGATCACCATTGCATAACCTCGGCACAAGCGCGGCTTCTCTAGCGGCTGATGCATGAGACAACACACACACTGAAAATGAATCGGATTATTCTCTATCTGCTGTGGAATCTGGCACTGATTGAGCCGCTGGGTGCTGCTTGCTATCAGCACGCCGTGCCGTGTAGCGCACAGGTGATGAAGGCCCCCATCAGTCCCTCTACGCATGGCATTTCTATCGTCAACAAGGACGGCATCTGGCAGATCAAGAACCTGCATGATGGCAAGGTCTTCATTCACTTCCAAATGCTGCGCCTATCGGCTAACGTTGGTTTGGAGAAGGTGGAGCGGTTTCGCTTTCTAGAGCCTGGTGAGTCGTTTCAATTCAAAGTCAGGCCCAACGCAGATCAACACATCATCGGCGTCGATCTACTGGAGCGCACAAAGCTGAAGCGCGATCCCATCACAGGCGTCTACGAGGCCGACCGATAATGCCGCTGCGACTCACCCTTACCCAACTGCGACGATGCACCTAGAACCAGACCCCGCGCTACTAGAACCTTCCTTGACTCAACGCGATCTCATGACCGCCGGGCATACAATGATCAACGACTTGCCGAAGCCGGATGCCCTCTTCGAGCGGCTTATGCAGGCTCGGAGCATGATTGACCTGCTCGGCTTCGTGCCAAAGCAAGCGTCGCTGGTGTATCAAGACACCGAGACCAGCGCCATCGACTGCCAGCCGATAGGCGATGGCTTATCCGTCGGCAGATGGAGTCGAGATCAGGATGCTGAGCGCGGCGCTGACCTAGCGTTTCCCGACTTATCCAATATGAGCAGGCCGCACTTTGTCATCCGTGTGGAGGAAGGGTTTCACGTGCTGACGAATTTCGGTAGAGCAGGCACGCAGATTAATGGCAGCACCGAGACCGTGAAGGAACATGTGCTGCGCTCCGGCGACGTCATCTATGCGGCGGGAGCCACCATCATCTACACACGCGGCAGCCATGTCTGATCTCGATCCCACTCAACCCTTGACCTGCAAGCAGTGCCACGCTGCGATGCCTGTCGGTTCACTCAAGTGCGCCGCGTGCGGCCATGATCAACGTTCCGTCCTGCGGTTGCCTGGCGAGGGCATGTTTGCGGGCGATGTCATCGGCTCGTATCGGCTGATTAGAACGTTGGGCAAAGGTGGCTTCGGTGTCGTGTGGTTGGCGGAGCAATCTGAACCAGTGAAACGCGAGGTGGCGCTGAAGCTGATCAAACCTGGGATGGATAGCGAGGACATCATCGCGCGCTTTCAGGCCGAGTATCAGCGTCTGGCGGCGATGGATCATCCGAACATCGCCACGATGCTGGATGCGGGAGTCACGCCAGCGGGTCGTCCCTACTTTGTCATGTCGCTCGTGAAGGGCGTGCCGCTCACGCAGTATTGTGACGCTAAGAAGCTAGGCATCCGTGAGCGACTTATATTGTTCATGCAGGTTTGTCGAGCCGTGCAGCACGCGCATCAGAAGGCAGTGCTGCACCGAGACCTGAAGCCCTCGAATATCCTGGTGGAGGAAGTGGATGGCAAGCCGGTGCCGAAGATTATCGACTTCGGTGTGGCGAAGGCGCTTGATCGCAGCGAGGATCAATCACTTGGCCTCACGCATGATGCAGCGGTAGTTGGCACGCTGACTTACATGAGTCCTGAGCAGGCTGGCAGAGAAAAGGATGTGGATGCTCGCAGCGACATCTACGCGCTCGGTGTCATTCTTTACGAACTGCTCACGGGTCAGACGCCCTTCACCAGTGAGTATTTGGAAAGTGCCGCCATAGAGGAAGCGCTGCGCATCATTCGCGAGGACGATCCGCCGCCACCTAGTCAACGCGCGAAGTCGGTCACGCATGAGTCAGTCATCACTCGGCAGACTGAGAACGGGCACCTCACGCGCAGACTGCGGGGAGACTTGGATTGGATCGTCCTCATGAGCCTGGAGAAGAAACGTGAGCGGCGCTACGTCTCCGCCAACGAACTAGCGCTAGACGTCGGGCGCCATCTCAATCACGAGCCAGTGATCGCTGCCGCGCCGACGTTGAGCTATCGTGTGGGCAAGTTTTCGGCAAAGCATCGCACGGCCTTGTTTGTCGGCGCACTGGCAAGCGTAGCGTTGCTGCTACTAGCTATCAGTCTGGTGAGTCGTGTCGGCGAAGCGCGAGCGATTGCCAAGGCAAAGGAGTTGGATGTGGACCTGGAGCGCAAGCGCAGTGAGCTCAACATGCGTAGCAATGCGCTAAGCTTCGCCCATGCGAGAGCGCAGCTTGAACGCGGGTCACCGCGTGGCGCAATGGCATGGCTCACGCAAGCGCTCCGTGAGTTGCCTTCCGATCAGGCCTCGCTGGACATGCTGATGGCGATGATCGCCGAGCGCGAGTGGCTGGTGCCACTGGAGCGTGTTCCGTTTACTTCGGAGATGATGAAGCCAGTGACAAAACTTGGGGAGAGCGGCAAGATCCAAGCGTGCTTCACCTCACAAGGCAAGCTGGAGGCTCAGACGGTGGATTGGACAGGCTCTGTCGGGCGCGCGTTTCACTATGAGAAGGGAGTCTGGAAGCCGCCCTTTTACGAGTCCCCTGCGGAGTTCAATGCCGATGACTTGCCCCGATCACTTGAGGAGAAGGAGTATGCGAGGACAAGGGCTAGCATCCACGCTCCTCACATGGGCGATGCCTACAGTTGGATGCTGCGCGCCAGTGAGAAGAACGAGGAAGACCCGCCGCTGACGGATGGCCAGCCCCTGAACTATGCGAAAAACATGCGTTGGGCAGTGCCGATGGCGGACGTGGAGTGCAGCTCGCCGCTAGGCTACGAGATGAAGGCGCTCTTTGAACTAGAGAATGAGCGAATGACGCCGCTCAGATGGGACTCACCGGCCTACCCGATCTTTGACGAACAGAAGGAATGGGTGTGGCTGGTGCACGCCGAGCACTGTTGGATTGAATCCATCGACCTCGCTCGCCCGAACGATGACTCTGAGCGTGACGTCGCACACGAATCCGTGAGCGAGGTCAGAGACCTCTCGCTGCGCACCAGCGCGCTCACCGATGCCCACCTCACTGCTGATCAGACTGCGGTAATCGCTAGCTATGAACAGCCGAATGATACAAGAGCGACCCTAATGGTTTGGGAACTGCGGCGCGATGATGCGAAGGATCACATCCGAATGCTCGGTAGCATTGGAGCTTACCTGCCGCTGCCAATGCAGGATGTCGCCACCCCAAACAGGGATGGACAGCCCGGACGCGTCCTCATCGGCAACGAGAAAGAATTGTTCGTCTGCCGACACACTGGATGGCAATCACAAGCGTCGTCTGCGCCAGCAACGATGCTCGTCATCGACTACGGCCCCGAGGAACGCGCTGAGCAAGAACCTCTGGCGCGTCATGCACCCAGTGGCATCACATTGACCTCCGCTGACGACGCTGGGCAACTCTTGGTAAAGGACAAGCAAGGTGCGCGGCTCTGCGCCTTCCAGGTTCAGAACAGCCCAGGTGAAGGCGGATGGCGCTACAAACACTTCGCTTTCACTGCGAATGGAGAGTGGGTTATCGCCGTGGGTTTCTCGGTGGGCGGTGGCGCGTATCAGACGGACATCTTCGAGGTGCGCACGGGCAGGAAGCTCTATGGTCCCATTGAGCATTGTTTGTATAGCCTCGCGGAGGATGGTAGTGCGGGCATCTTCAGTGGGGCGCTCGGCAGCGGTGATGCCATCTATGGTCCCAAGAAGCATTCGCTCCGTGTGGTTCGCGGTCCTGCGCCTGGCTGGTTTCTGGATATGATGGATCAACTCATTGGCTGTCGCATTGAGGGTGGTTCACCGGTGGATCTCCCACCCGAGCCATGGGCGCAGACCATGCAGCGCCATGACGAGGCGATGAAACTCCCTGAGTCGAAGCCTTTCACAGACTATGTGAGACGGCGCTTTGGTTCTGATTAAATTGCTAGAGGAGTGTGATCGCAAGCAGTGGCAACTTGTCGTCTTTCTCGAGCGTATGGCCTGGGACTGCGTCCTCTAATCAGGCTGGGGTGCTCGAAAATGCTTGCGGGCCAATTGAGGGAGCTTGGTGTCTCCTTCGGGAGTAGTAAATCGCTTATGCCTCGCTCTGAAATAGTCGTTCAGGATGTAACCGAATTTTTTTATTACCTTTGGCAGTGTCTTGCGTGATGCAATAGGCGCTTCTTTTTTGTAGCAAGGCTTCGTGGGATATCCATATCCAGTGCGGCGGATCGACATTGTGCGCGATGATGAGGAGACCAATCCACTGTGCTGCAAATTTGCCTATAGATGCCGCGAGAACTCAGGGGCAATGCACAAATCGGTCTTGAGTGGCGTTAATGCTTGTCTGCCGACACGATTCCCTTTTGCCATGCTAAAACTCTACTTTCTGTTTATTGCTGCTGTTGCATGGGCGGTATCCGCTACCGCCGCCGACGGCGAGCGAAGCACCAAGAACACGGAACCAGGAACTGAGGTTTTTCGTCCCGAAGCCGGAATGTTCCCCCCTTTGGAAAAAGCGCACTCTTATCGCGGCGAACTCGTCTTTGTGGATCATGCGAACCGTCGTGGCAGTGTGCGCGTGGAAGGAACGGGCAAGTTCCGCATGAACGATCCGCACCCGTTCGCGATGTTGCCGTACGGCATCGTGCGCTATCACGGCGCGCCAGCGGATTTGCGGGACATCCCGTTGGGCACCATGCTGCACGTCCGCGCCTTTCTCCCGCCGGACCCGACGACTTCCTCAGTGCCTGTGCTGCCGGTCAACAACAAGGACAAAGATGCGAACCACAATCGTGGAGCGGGCATCTTCCCTGCGGAGAACCACGTCCTTCTCCTCGAAGACGAGCCCAGCCACTGTCAGCGCGAAGGTTTGATTTGGAAGCTCAGGGAAGTGGAGGTCAAAAATTTCGAAGGAACGATCATCGCGAACCGCGAACCAAAGCAAGGCGGAGACCACAAGGCCAGCGAGGAAACTCTGGGCGTCGATGCAGCCACTCGTATCTGGCGTGGACGCGAATGCTTGCGCATCGAGCACCTGATTGAAGAGGGCGCATGGCCCGCAGAAGGAAAGAAATTCCTTGGTGGCCAGGCCGTCATGCTCGGCATCACTTGGAAACCAACGCAGGGCAGTGTGTTCACCCGCTTCCACGTCTCGGACATCTGGCTGGACGACGTTGCGATGCAAAACGCGACGCTTCGCCAGACCGAAACGCACAAGACTTTCATGCGAAGCCGTTGGTTGCCTGCGTGGATCGACGGCGTTGAGTACGGCAAGTTCGGGCGCGCCACGGTGACGGCGACCTTGTTCGGCGGCATGGATGCCTCGCTCTATGCCGATTTCAAAAAGGGCATCGCCGCGCTAATGAATCCAGTCGAGAGCACCTTGAAGCACACCGAAGGCGGAACCGCTGGCCCCACGCAAATGGCCGCCCGCGGGACGCTTCTCGACGTCACGAAGTTGCCCGGCGAAGCCCCTCTCGGCAGCAGCGGCATCCAAATCCGATTCGAGACCGATCTCATCACCGAAGGCATGCGCCCCACGCGAATCGTCAAAGTCCGCCCTGCAAGCTGGCCGGATGTCCACCTGCCACGCGAGGAGTATCTGGGCAACGGAGCCTCCAGCATCGACGAGCGTTTCCCCACTCCCGCCATCTTTCCGAAATACTGATCATCTTATGAAACCGTTCTTTGTTCTTCGTTCCTTGTTCGTCGTTCCTAAAACCTTGGCCCTCGCGTGCTCGTTTGTTATTCAGGCGAACGCCGCCGACATAGAACCAAGCACCAAGAGCCAAGAACTTGGAACCGAAATTTTTCGCCCCGAAGCAGGCAAGTTTCCCCCTTTGGAAAAAGCGCACTCCTACCGCGGCGAACTCGTCTTTGTGGATCATGCGAACCGTCGCGGCAGCATTCGTGTGCAGGGATCAGGCATGTTTTTCCGCAACGATCCGCATCCCTTCGCCATGCTGCCGTATGGGATCGTGCGCTATCACGGCGCGCCAGCGGATTTGCGGGACATCCCCCTCGGAACGGTGATGCACGTGCGCGCATTCCTCCCGCCAGACCCGAAGATCTCCGCTGTGCCAGTGCTGCCAGTCGATAGCGGGAAAAAAGATGCGAACCACAATCGCGGGGCTGGCATCTTCCCCGCCGAGAACCACGTCCTCTTGCTCGAAGACGAGCCCAGCCACTGTCAACGCGAAGGTTTGACCTGGAAGCTCAAGGAAGTGGATATCAAAGACAACGCGGGCCAGGTCATCGCTACGTGCGAGCCGAAGCAAGGCGGAGATGCCAAGGCCACCGAGGAGAAGCTGACCTTCGATGCAGCCACACGCGTCTGGCGAGGCCGCGAACGTCTCAGTATTGAGGAGCTAGTCGCCGAGGGCACCTGGCCCACCGAAGGGAAAAAATCTCTCGGGGGCCAGTCGGTGCAGTTCGGCATCACTTGGAAACCCACGCCAGACGGCATCTTCACCCGATTCCACATCTCCGACATCTGGCTTGACGATGCCTCCATGCAGCGCGCCGCCAAGAACCAGACCGAAACGCACAAGGCCTTCATCCGTAGCCGTTGGATGCCCGCAAGGATCGACTCCGTCGAGTATGGGAAATTCGGTCGCGCCACCGTGACGGCGACCTTGTTTGGCGGCATGGACGAGTCGCTCTACGCCGATTTCAAAAAGGGCACCGCAGCCATGATGAATCCGGTCGCTGATACCCTGAAGCACACCCACGGTGCCTACGGCCCAGCACACATGGCGTCGAAGGGATCCTTTCTCGATGTCACCAAGATGCCCGGCGAAGCGCCGCTAGGCAGCAGCGGTATCCAGATCAAGTTCGAGACCGATCTCATCATCGAAGGCATCCGTCCGGCCCGCGTCGTCCGCGTCCGGCCCACAAGCTGGCCCCAGGCCCAGGTGCCGCGGGAAGAATACCTCCGCGACAGTGCCGAGATGGAAGAACGCTTCCCCACTCCGACCATCTTCCCGAAGTATTGAGGCTGTGCGTTAATGGTTCCTAGTTCTTGGTTCTTCGTTCTTAGTTGGCGAGCGGGAATCTGAAACGAAGAACCAAGAACAATAAACCAACAACATCCGATGAGACCACTCCTCACCACACTTCTACTCGCCTCGCTCACTGCGCTCCAAGCGGGCGTGCCCGACCTTTCAAGAGTCACCTCACGCGCTGATCTCGATGCCATCATTGCTGGCACGACAGACCCTGCTTTGATACGAGCTCTCACCGACCACGCTGCTGGCATTCTCGCTGCCGCTGAGCAGCATCCGCATGTCAAGGCGGTCATTAGCACGATTGAGAGCGCCCCGGGAACGTTCACGAAAATGAACACGACACCTGAGGCCTTGAAGAAGGCGGCGGGCGGCGACATCGCGATCTTTGACACGCTGACGCTCGTCAGCACCAGCATCCAGAACGGCAAGGCGCACGTCTATCGCGGCACCAGCGACGATCCCTATGACGTCGCTTTCATCGAGCATCTCGGACACATTCCGGACCTCGAGTCCGTCAAGATTGTGGCGACGAAGATCGAGGACTCGTGGCTGCCGCCGCTGCTGAAGCTCAAGAATCTGAAGTCGCTGAGCATTGAGGGCACAGCGAGGGGGTTGCCTGGAAAACCCGCCCTCGGCGATCAGAGTCTCGCGCGGTTCCAGGCGCTTGCGCAGTGGCCCGGACTCACGTCCTTGGAACTGGCCTACTTCGGTCAGGCCACCGATGCTGGCCTCGAACAACTGTCTGGCTTGAAGGATCTTGAGAGCTTCACCTTCCGCGGCTCTCCGGTCAAAGGCCACGGCTTCGCGAAGTTCGAGGGCTGGACGAAGCTCAAGCGGATCAACTTCCACAGCAACACTCTCGATGACGAAGGTTTCGGCCATGTCTGTGAACGGTTTCCCAACCTTGAGTTCATCAAGCTGTGGCACTCCAAACTTCTCACCGATGCCAGTGCCGAACATCTGAAAAAGCTGAAGAAGCTGACTGGCATTGAAATCAGTTGTTCGAAGGCCACCGCCGGCCTGGTCAAGCACCTGCGTGACTTGCCGGTGGAGTATGTGGCGCTCGAATACGGGGTGAACACCCCGGTCGCGGATGCCATCGATACTGTCAGATCTATCGCCACCCTGCGTCGGCTCTCAATAGCCGCCGAGGCGTTCAACGATACCGACCTCACCGCCCTCGCCAGTGTGACCCAACTCCAGGAACTTTCCCTTTCAGGCATCGACCTTCCAGACGCTCGTCTCCCGCAGTTGCAGGCCTTCACTCATCTCAAGACCCTCACGCTCGTTCGGTACGGCAAAGGCTACCCCGAAGAAACTCAGGCCAAAGTGAAAGCGCTACTGCCGCAGGTGGACGTGAAGTTTGTGAAGTGAGGTGGCCAAGGCGACTTCTAGTAATGTCGGAATTGGTGCTCCCAGTTCCTTTACCACGGCCACAAGGGGCGTTCCTTGAGCGCTTATCGCTCGCAGTGCCCAAAGATGTGAGGTGTTGGGGTTCGGGCAGGGGCAGGCGGGCGCGACTTCAGCCTTTGCATCCGCCGAAATGGAGGCGGCCTTTCGGACGTTGCCATTGGCATGACACTTCCCACCAATGTTTGGACGAGACGCCAGTGGCTGAAAATGACCTCAGCCGCTTCGTTTGCGACTCTACTGCGCAGCCAGGAATCGCCATCTGCTTTTGCGCCATCGATTGGCATGGGGACTTATGCGATGCCGGGCTACGCTTTGCCGGAGGCGATTCGGTTGGTGGCTGAGACGGGGTTTGACTCCATCGAGATCGCTTCCATGCCGGGCTATCATGGGGCACCGGATCTGCTTTCCAAGGCGCAGCGAGTGGAGGCGAAGAAACAAATGGGCGATGCAGGTCTGAGGCTTGGTGCCTTGATGGGGCTTCCTTTTCCTGATGCGGCGAAGCAGGCGGCGAATACGGACTGGGTGAAGCAGATGCTGGAACTCGCCAAAGACATTGCCATGGACGGTCATCCGTTGATTCAGGGCGTTCTCGGCAGTGGCAAGTGGGAGGAAAAGAAATCGCTCTTCCGCGATTGTCTAGGCCCGTGGGTCGAGTTGGCGAAGTTGGCGGGAGTGGGGCTTGCGATCAAGCCTCATCGGGGGCACGCGATGTCTTTGCCGCAGGAGGCGATCTGGCTGATCGATCAATTAGACGCTGCCGGAACTCTGAGCATGGTTTTTGACTACAGCCACTTTGCCTATCGCGATCTGCCGTTCGAAGAGATGGTCAAGGTGTCGCTTCCACACACGAGCTACATGGTGATGAAGGATGCGGTGCTGCGGGATGACAAGGTGCAATTCGCGTTGCCTGGTGAGACCGGGACGATCCCTCACGCGACCATTTTGCGCCGATTCATCGACGGTGGTTATCGAGGCGAAGTCTGCGCTGAGGTGAGTTCGCAGCTTTCGAAGGCGAAGGATTACGACCCGGTGCAGGCGACGCAGACTTGCCACACGAATCTCCGCCGAATCACTGCGCAGGCGCAGGAAGAGGGATTTACGTCGGTCTTCAGCGGGAGCGATATCGACGGTTGGGATGGCAAGCCGGATTGCTGGGAGGTTCGCGATGGTGAGATCTGGTGCACCGGCAAGGCGAAGGAAAAGAACTGGCTGATCTGGCGCGGTGGCGAACCTGCCGACTTCACGCTGCGGCTCGAATTTCGCTGGGATCATGGAAACTCGGGCGTGCAGGTCCGTAGCGATGACCTCGGAGGCTGGCTTGTTTTTGGTTATCAAGCTGAGATCGCTGAACGAGCGAAGATGGGCCTCTGGCACCACTCGTTGCTCGATGCGAAACATCCGAAGAAGGAGGCGCGGCACTACATGTCCACGGCAGGTCAGGACAACACCCTCTCCAAAGACAGCACGAAAACCGTCAAACAAGTCGCCGATGCGCAGGAGGTGCAGTCGCACTACCGCGAGCACGCTTGGAACACGATGGAGATCATCGCGAAGGGAGCGACGCTGGTTCAAAAGATCAACGGGGTCGTCGCCACCACCATCACCGATCACGATACCGAGATGAGTCGCAGAAAAGGCTGGATCGCCCTCCAGGACCACGGCAAAGGCTGTGCGGTCGCGTTTCGGAACCTGCGGATCAAAACGGACTGAATTCGTTGAGCCTTCTTTGCCTCCAAAATCGCAAAGAAGGGTTTTGTTGGCAAGGTCTGACTCCGGTAACCGTAGTAGTGCCCCGTTGACCATGAACACGCCGCTCTTCCGCTCCTCCATGAGTCGTCGGGATTTCCTGACGGCTGCGACATTTGGACTGGGTTCCCTGCGCTTTGCACCTGGTGTGAGAGCCTCCACCGGTCCGTCGGTGCCAGCGGCCACTCTCGCAAAACCGGCCAAGTCAACGGTGCTGTTTTTCCTCTGTGGTGGAGCCTCCCACATCGACATGTGGGACATGAAGCCCGAGGCACCGATGGAGTATCGCGGTGAGTTCAAGCCAATGCGAACCACGGGTGCGGACATCCGGCTTTGTGAGCATCTGCCTCTTTTATCAAAGCAGGCGCATCGTTTCGCACTGGTTCATGGCGTGACCGATGCGGGTCGGGCCACAGGTGACCACCATGCGGGCTACTATTACAATCTCACGGGGCACGCACCTGATCCCACCTTTAAGCAGCAGGGGAATGATCGCCGACCCTATCCTGATGACTGGCCATACATGGGCAGTGTGGTCGGCATGAAACGGCCGAAGCATCCGCACCTGCCACAGATCATCTCTTTACCCCACAAGCCGAGCAAATTGCCGTACACACGCCCAGGACAGTTCGCTGGACGCATTGGCATGGAGCACGATCCGTTCTACCTGACAGGCAGCTTTGATGAGCCCTTGCGATTTGATGCGCCGACGCTTTCGATGAGTGGCGGTATGACAGCGGCGCGGATGCGGGATCGGCAGGAACTGCTGCACGCATTGAATCAGACTCGACGGGAGTTGGATCATGAGATGCAGGTCCAGAACTACATGCGCCAGCAGGACCGCGCGTTTGATTTGCTCTCCTCAACAGGCACCGCCAACGCTTTTGACATTAAGTCTGAGCCAGACAAACTGCGCGAGCGTTATGGCCACGACATCAACGGCATGAGCCTACTGATGGCGCGGCGCATGGTCGAGGCGGGTGTGCCCTTCGTTACCGTATTTTGGAAAGAGGATGATAGCACTGCCAAGCAATGCAAAAGCGCTGGAGGTTGGGATACGCATGGCGATAACTTCAATTGCCTGCGCCAGTACCTGCTGCCGAAGTTTGACCGCGCCTTCTCTGCGTTCATGGAGGACCTCTCATCACGCGGATTGCTGGATGAGACGCTGGTGTTGGTGACCAGTGAGATGGGGCGGATGCCAAAGGTCGGTGACCGCCGCTCTGGTGGGGTGACCGGCGCTGGGCGTGACCACTGGACAGCGTGCATGAGCGTCCTGATGGCGGGTGCCGGAATCCAAGGAGGGCAGGTGGTTGGCGAGACCGATGCCCGCGCGGAGTTCCCCAAAGATCGCCCCATTTATCCTGAGGACATCACGAAGACGGTCTATTATGCCATGGGCATTCAGGATCTGGAAGCCAAAGACAAACTCGGACGTGCCTACAACCTCCTTGATGAGGGGAAACCGCTGACTGAGCTGTTTGGCTAAATGAGTTTTTTTCCACTATGCATCGCTCCATCATCGTGCCCCTATTGCTCGGCTCACTGACCCTTTATGCCGAGGACTGGCCGCAGTTCCGTGGAGGCAATGCAACGGGTGTCTCGTCTTCCAAAGCTTTGCCAGGCGATTTCTCCGCTGAAAAAAACATCGCGTGGAAGGTCAAACTGGGGGAGGGGATTGGCTCTGCGGTCATCAAGAATGATCGAGTCTTTGTAACGGCGATGGCTGGCGACTCCAAGGCGGCAGTTTATGGACTCGATGCCGCCAGCGGCAAGCAATTGTGGCGAACCGAGTTTGAGACAGGCACGCTGCCGCGCATCACTCCTCCGAATAGCCACGCGTCCTCGACACCCGCCACGGATGGTGATCGGGTCTATGTGCACTTCAGCACCATCGGCCTGCTGGCCTTTGATTCCGCCACGGGCGCGGAAGTCTGGCGCTACTCCATGCCACGTCCGGCATACCTCATGGATTGGGGCGCGGCTTCATCGCCCATCGTTCATGATGGCACCGTCTTCTTTTGCCAGGATGACGACTTAGCGCCCTTTCTCGTAGCAGTAGATGCGAAAACGGGGCAGGAAAAATGGAAGACGTTGCGCAAGGACATGCTGGCCGGGTATGCGTTGCCCGTGTTGTGCGAGGCAAATGGACGCACCGATCTGGTCATCGCGGGTAGCGGTAAACTGAAAGGCTATGATCCTGCGACGGGTAAAGAGCTCTGGACCTGCAACACACTGCTGCGGACCATCATGACCTCCCCCGTTGTGCATGAGGGCATCATTTACATTGCCGTGCAAAGTTACGGCGACTCCTCCCGCACCCTGAAGCATGCGTTGCTGGAGTGGCTGGATACGAACCAAGATAAGATGCTCTCTCGCGATGAGACACCGAAGGAGTTTCACGAAAGATTCGACGAGTCTGACAAGAACAAAGACAAGGTCATCGGGCCGGACGAGATCGATACCGCCTTTCAATCGCCGGATAACATGGCTGCGGGCGGTAACATCATTCAGGCCATCAGGGGTGGTGGTAATGGCGATGTGACACTGACGCATGTGCTCTGGAACCTGGATCACAAGACGCCTTCAAATCTTTCCTCGCCTCTGTTCTACAACAACCGTCTTTACCTTGTGAAGAGTGGTGGAATGTCGAGTTGCTACGACGCGAAGGATGGCCGGACTTTGTGGGACCGCAGTCGCATTGGCAATTTTGGCGACCACTTTGCTTCGCCGATTGCTGCCGATGGCAAGGTGTATATCGCTGGCAAGAACGGGTTCGTTGTCGTGCTCGAAGACGGTCCTGAGTTGAAGGTGCTCGGCAAGCACGACATTGGCGAGGAAATCATTGCTACGCCGAGTATTGCCGATGCCCGACTTTTCATCCGCACTCGCGAGAATCTCTTTTGCATCGCCAATGGGGCTTCTGGTTCTGGATTGGCCACGGCGACTGGCAGTGCACAGAGTCTCGAAATCGTCTCCCGCCCTGTCAGCGACTCCCGCATCTGGAATGGCTACACCGGTAATGCGATGGGGCAGGAATCCTGGAGTGATGCAGAGCTGGATCAACGCCTCGAACAACTCAAGAGGTTGAACTATGCTGCCATCGCCATTCCGAGTACCATCGCACCTTTTGCCCCCATCCGAGTCGATGGCGATACGGCGGGTCGCAAGGCCTTCGGGGGTGCGCGGACCTTTGAGAATGCGGATGTGGCGGCTATTACTGCCCGGCTCCGGGAAAAGGCTGCCAACCTCGGCTTTGAGATTGTCGAGGCCAAGCCCGCGCCAGTGTCCGTCCTTCCGCATCTGGAGTTCAGCGACGAAAAATCTCTCAGTGATCTCGTCACCCCGATGTGTGGTGAAGGGGTTGCCGAGCGGATGTGGCTCGGGTTCCAGGAAATCGCAAAAGCAAACGAACTCATTGCAAAGCACGATCCCAAGCTGGGCCTCCCTGCGCCCGATATGCTGACCAGGCATCTGGAGTCCCAAGGGGCGCTGCCGGATTGGCTCACGCAGGTAAAGACCCATTATCTGAATGCAATGAACGAGATGTATCGCGCTAACACTCGGGCTCGCGAAGGCTCCCGCAGCTTAACCCTTTATCATGCGAAGAGGCTGGAATTCACGTTTCACTTTGTCTCCTGCATCGAGAATCTCTACAGGGCTCATGATCCTGCGGCTCGCTCGGAGTCCCTGATCGCTGCGGTCGAATCCATATACAACGCGCTGAACTCCTATGCCGATGCCGCCCGCGATTCCGGTGATCGTGGAGCCATTGCGCTGCTGAATGAGCACGGCTACCGCGTCCTGACTCGAATCAAGGCTGAGTGATTTATGCCAATCTCCAAAAAGCGAATCTTCATGCTGGTCGCCATCGGGGCGGCAGTGATCGTTGCCACAGGTAGAACGCTTTTTTCTCCGCAAGGGATTGATCCGATTCCAGAGGCGCAGATCGAATTGACGAAGGTCATCGACGGAATGACCTTCAAGCTCACCGACCAAGGCGAGCTCTACAGGGTCGATGACAGGACTGGCAAGTGGCACTATCACGACACCGTCTTTGATCTCAAGGGAATGGTGGCGTCTTATCGCGTTGAGGGTGATGCCACCTACCGCATCAATCCTGAGACCAATGAATCGATTCCAACGCGAAGGCGCTTTCGCGAGGGTTTTGAGGCGCTGCCCATCGGCGTTGAGGGGACTCGCAGAATGATTGGGATCGAGCGTGGTTGGGGTGCCTTAACCTTGCAGTCTCCGTCCGCCCCACAGGTTAAAGATTACGTCCGGCTGCGCAGTCAAATTCTCACTGAGGGTGGGGACTTCAGGGACGCGAGTGTTGCGCCGGATGATTCAAAATTCCGTTCTGGGTCACTTTCCCTGAAGTGCGTGGCTCCGCCGCGAACATCTGATATGATTTGCTGCAAATCATCAATCTCGTCGCCCCTGGTTTACTTTCGACAGGGAGATGACTTTTGGTTCCGTGGCTACTTCTTTGCTGGATCCTCCCGGCCTCACACGATCATGGATCTGGAGTGCGAGTGGTTAAAGCAACACTCTGGGATCCGGGTGATCATTGATGAAATGGGGCGGCTCGGCGTGGAACTCAAGGCCTTGGATAAGCCGAAGTATCGGCAGACAATGAACGATCCGATCCTCTTTCCGCTGGGGCAATGGGTGGAGGTCAAAGTCCATTTCGTTTTGTCCCACACCGACGACGGCGTGATCCAACTCTGGCAAGACGGTCAACTAGTCGTGGACACCCATGGCGTAACGCTTCCGTTGAAAAGAGCCATCTACAATTCACTGGAGATTGGCATCTCAGCGCATAGCTACGGTGACCTGCCCTGTGAACTTTGGGTCGATGACTTGGAAGTCTCCGACCAGCCCTTTACGAATTGATTCTGCGGACTGAGGGGAAATTTGCATCGAAATTCGTTAACAGAAACACATCAACCCGATGCCCAGATTCGGACGAACGCTTTCTCAAGACATTCTCCACGGTCGATGGAGGCTTGGCCTTGCCTGTCTCAGCTTGAACCTGTTGTGCACCACGCCACTCTTGGCGGACAAACTTCTCGTGCTCGACTCCCGTGTGATCGAGCACGTGGAAAATGCACGATTGATGCCGGGATCGGTCACCAAGCATCACGGCAATCCTCTTTTCCAAGCAGACAAGCCGTGGGAAAATTCGCTGAACAATCTCTACCCCAATGTGATCTGGGACGATGAATCGAAGATCTTCAAGATGTGGTACAAATGCGTGCTGGCGGACAGGGATGCAATCGATCAAATGGATCGGCCCAGCACGGTGCACGACGTGGGCTGGTACCTGCTCTACGCGACATCTAAGGATGGTCTAGCCTGGGAGAAGCCCGCATTGGGGCTGCACGCCTTTGGCGGAACGAAGGCGACCAACATCGTGGCGCGTGACTGCCCGAATGTGGGAGTCTTCAAAGATCTGCACGAAGTCGATCCCGCGCGTCGCTATAAAATGGTGAGCGACGTTGGCCTTGGGAAGCCTCAGGTGCGCTTCTCCGCCGACGGAATTCATTGGGGCGATGCGATCAAGGCCGAGGGTTTCGGCGCTCAAAATGGCGACACACACAACAATGCCTTTTGGGATGAAGGCTGCGGCAAGTATCTGTGGTTTACCAAACTCTACCTCGGCGAGCGTCTTGTGGCTCGGTTGGAGAGTGACGATTTTCTTCACTGGCGGAACAATGGCCTCATGCTGCGGAGCGATGTCAACGAAGGACGCGGCAGCCAGACTTACTGCATGCCAGTGTTTCGCCACGCGGGCATCTACCTCGGTTACTTGATGATGTATCACGTCGGCAATGGCCGCACCGTGGACTGCGAGTTGGTGTGGAGCCCCGACGGCCTGCAATGGCAGCGTGTCGCCCCTGGAGTGCCGCTGATTCCTCGTGGTCCGAAGGGCAGTTACGACAGCGAATGCATTTACGCCATGGCAGGAGCACCGGTAATCCGCGATGGAAAGCACTTCATCTTTTACGGCGGCGATGATTTTCCGCACACTGGGTGGAAGCGGCACTGCCTGCCTTGCCTGGCCACCCTGCGGGAGGATGGTTTCGCTGGTTACGAGCCCTTAGACAACGGCAAACCAGCGGTGCTGACCACCCGTAGGCTGCGAGTGACGAGTGAACCGTTTCGTGTGATCGCGGATGGGGCAGAGGTCGAAATCACCGCGTTGAATGACAAGGGAGAAGCGGTCGAGGCGGCAGAGTGGGCTGGCAAAACCCTGCGCTTCCGGCTTTCGACTGCAAAAGGTAAGATCTACGCCATCGAGGGTGTGGCGCTGGTGGATGAGAAAATGCCGCCAGAGGTGAACCCATTCAAAGACGATGCGTGGCAGCCTTTGCCGCCCCAAACGCATGGATTTGATTTTGCGATGGATGCGCAGTTTTGGAAGGGCGTGGATGCAGTGACGGCACACGAAGGTTTTTTGACCGTCTCACGCAGTGGGAGGAACCTACCCATCGCGTTTTCGTCTGCGAAAGTGGGGGAGTCGGCCCTTGTCGGCGATTGGACAAAGGTCGTCGGTGGGCGTGGGGCACGCATCACCTGTCGGGTGCGCAGCGCCGTGCCCGGTGGCCGCGTGATGATCGAAATTTTCGCTAGTGATGTCGGCGCGTGGCAGTTCGAGACGAAAACCACCTTTGACACCGACTGGCAGGAGGCCAACGCCGAGTTACGCTTTGATTGGAACGACGAAGAAGCCCGAGCCGCAGGCTGGAAACGCGCCGCGAACGGCTTTACCTGGCGGGAGACCCTTCAAAACATCGGCAAACTGGTCATCGTGCCCAGCGCTGCTGGTGCTCAGTCAAGCTTTGACCTCGATGATGTACGCGTGAGCGGTGTGGAGTAATTCTGCACTCTCACCGCGACCGAAAGACATCGCTGGTCAGGGACTCGATGATCAGGGTGCGGAGGCCATTGCCGTCCTTCTGGGTGGCTTGGAGGACGTCGTCGATCACAAAGTCATCGACGGGGCGCATGTGGCGACCGCTTGCGTAGCTGAGCACTTGCTCAATGAGATGCCGGGTGAAGGCTTCTTTGCGTTGATTGAGCAGGATCTTTTTGAACCCGATAAAATCGGCGAAGGATTCGCCGGAGGTGAACTCACCGGACGGGTCAACTTTGGGGGCGGGCTTGCCATTCTTGGGTTTGGCGTAATTCACCCGCCATCTGCCGATGGGGTCAAAGGTCTCGAGGCCAAATCCGAGCGGATCGATCTTGCGATGACAGTCGGCGCAGGCTGGATCGGCGCGGTGTTTGGCCAGGCGTTCGCGAATGGTCGTCGCGCCGGAGACATCGGCATCAATCGCGGGCACGACATCGGGTGGCGTGGGCGGCGGGATGCCGAGGATGTTTTCAGAGACCCAGACACCGCGCGTCACGGGCGAGGTCTCGACTCCGTTGGCGCTGACGGTCAGGACGCTGGCCATGCCGAGAAGTCCGCCGCGCTGTTTATTGCCGCCAAGGCTGACTCGCCTGAATCCATCGGCGATCCGCAGCGTCGTCGCCTCCGGCAGTTTGTAGAGCCTTGCGAGGCGCTTATCCACAAAAGTGTAATCGGCATCGATGAAGCGAGTGACCGGTCCGTTTTTGCTGAGGAGATCCTTGAAAAAGAGGCGCGCCTCCGTCTTCATCGCTTCAGGGAGATTTTCGGCGTAAAAGACACGGGTCGTTTCGCGCGGTGGGGGCATGCCGCCGAGTTCGCGCAGGTTCAGCCAGCTATCCAGGAAGCCATTGACGAAGCCGTTGACGCGTTTGTCGCTGAGGAGGCGGAGACACTGCTTCTGGAGTTCGGTGGGATCATTCAAGGCACCAGATGCGGCTGCGGCCAGCAGGGCGTCATCTGGGGGTGCACCCCAGAGTGCGTATGAGAGGCGGGAGGCGAGATCGTAGGGGCCGAGTTTGGTCTCTTTTTCGGCGGTAATCTCGCTCAAATAAAGGAAGGACGGCGAGCAAAGGATCATCTTCAGCGTATCGAGTGCTGCCTGACGTGGGGGGATCTTATCCGCGATCCGTTTATCGAAGGTCTTTTTGATGCGGGTGCGGTCGGGATCGGTGAGAGGCCTGCGGAAGGCGCGCTGGCCAAAGGCGTAAAGCTGATCGAGCGCCTGTTCGGCTTGGAAGCCTTGCGGGCCAAAGACTGCGAGTTCCTCCATGCTGCCGCCTTTTTCGGGCAGGGGACCGGTGACCTTGATCTCGCCGATGCGGATGTGGGGAAGTTCGCCCCCACGCAGCGCCTGGCTGCGATCCACATCACTACCGCTCTTCTTTTTGAACTCATCTCCGTAGCGATGGTTGACCTGGATCGCTGCGGCGCGGGATTCGTAGGGTCCGTTCGGGAAGATGAAGCGTGGTGTCTGGCCTGCCTCAAGCCAGACTTTGAAGGTGGTCCATTTGGGGCCGTCGTCAGGCATGATCGCCTGGGCTAAGATGGGCTCGATGGCCTGGGGGTAATGGATGTGGCCCTTGGTGGCATCGCCGGGAACGACGCCGAGGATGAAGGGTTCTGAGAGATCGATGCCAAAGATGGCGGGGTCGTAATGCGTGTTGCGATGCATCGCCTGGGCATTGACCTGGATCTCGTACAGCCCCGAGACCGGGACGCCTTCCAGGAAGTCTTCGATGTGTCCATAACCGCCCTGGCGGGTGTCGGTATTGGGTTGTTCGTAGAGGCAGAGATACTTGAAATTAAAGACCGCTTTGTGTGGGCCTTCGAGCTCTTCATACTGCCGGAAGTGGCCGGTGAAGTGCCATGATTTAGGGGCCATCTGTGCCTTACCCAGTCGCATCTCAACCAGTCGATTGGCGGATTGGAAATACTGATCCAGCAGGAAGCCGGAGGTGACGAGAGACTTGCCAATGGTATCGATGTGTTCAGCGGCACTTTCTTTGGGGAAGTCTGCGGTGAGGCCGAGCGTATCCACACGGCGGCCAAAAAGCGTCGCGAGAGTGGCCTCGTATTCGCGATTCGAGAGGCGGCGCATGACGGTGTTGGCCTCCATGCCTGCGATCTTACCGCGCGCGGCTTCAACGCTGGAACGCAGTGCCTGGATCAGTGCGACCCGCTCCGCGTCGGAGGGTTGATCCGACTTTTTCGGTGGCATTTCCCGGAGCGTGACTTGGTCAATGATCTCCTTGGCCGTGATCAGGTCCATCTCCGCCGCGAGTGGGAGTTTGAAGGTCTCAAACTCGCGATCCCCTTTCTCTACATCGCTATCGTGGCATTCGAGGCAGTATTTGCCCACAAATTGAGACACGACTTGATGCTCCTGCCCGCCTTCTGCGCGAGCCAAAAGAGGGGAGAGGGCGAGGCAGAGCGCGACCTTCGCTAGATCGGCCGGACGGAAGATATGGGAGCGCATCGGAGGATGGGGATTCCGCAGGGAAGCCTCAAGCAAAAGTGCCCGTGCTGGTGCCAAAAGATTCTGTCTCGAGTCCCATGCGCTGGGCGATATCGACGAAAAGATTACACAGTGGCACCTTGTGGCCGGATTTGGGATCTACCTGCTTGAAGTCGCCATGCTTGTAACCTCCTCCAGCGAGGATGATCGGGAGATCCGAATTCTTGTGCGAATTGGCATTGCCCATGCCGCTGCCGAAGAGCACTGAGGTGGAGTCCAGTAGGCTCCTGTCACCATCCTGCATCTTGGAAAGGCGCGCGACGAATTTGCTGAAGTGCAGGATCTGATATTTTTCAAGGGTGATCAGATCGGCAATGGCGGCCTTGTCATTCCCGTGGTGGGAGAGACCGTGGTAGGACTTATCGATGCCGAGGTTTTGCGGCAAGAAATTCCCGCCAATCTCAAGTGTGGCGACTCGGGTCGAGTCGGTCTGGAGGGCCAATGCAATCAGTTCATAGAGCATCGGCAAGTCTTCGACCATGTTGACGTTGGCGGGCTTGTCGAAGGGGGCCTTGGGTTTGGGAAGACTGGCCCAGCGCTGGCGGAGTTCGAGCCGCTTTTCGACATCGCGGATGGAAGAAAAGTACTCGTCCAGTTTCTCCCGGTCCTCGCGATTGACGCGCTTCGAGAGACCATTGGCGTCTTCCAGAACGGTATCAAGGATCGAGGCCTGGAGGGTGTTGTCCTGGATGCGGCGGGTCTGACGTTCTGGGGTGTCGCTGACGAAAAGACGGTCAAAGAGTTCCGCTGGTCCTTCAATGGGGGGAACGCGCACGCCGGCTTTGGTCCAGGCGATTTGGCAACCGCCATGAATGCCGCCTTCGGAGCCGACGGTCAGGGAAGGGAAGCGGGTCTGGTAACCGACCTCATCTGCGATGAACTGATCGATCGTGACATTGCCCTCGGGGCGATTTTGAGCCTCCGAATTCAGCACTCCAGAGAGGAAGGAATGCACGGCGAAGTGGCCGCCTTTGATGCCGTGTTCGAGACCGCGATAGACGGTCATGAGTTTGCGGTTTTCCCACAGCGGTTCCAACAGCGTCGTCTTCTCATAGGCGGCACCGGGCGTCGTCGGGAAAAGTTGGTCGGTCTGGAAGCCCAGAAGATTGCCGATTGCGACAAAACGACGTGCCCCTGCGCCAGCGCCCTTGGCGGTCTGGACGGCGGAATTTCCACCCACGGTCTTTGCCATGAGGGAGGGGAGATTGGGGAGGGCAAGGGATGCGCCCAGGGATCTGAGTACGAAGCGGCGTCTGTTCATTGTATTTGGGGGTAAGCAGATAACGCTCCACACCGCGTTTCTTATCAGTTTGGCGCTGCTTTTGGCGCATCCTTGGGGGCGGCATCGGCGAATCGGTGATAGCCGCAGCGAATTGGATGCGTTGGCCATCATCCCTCCGTCGATTTTATGAGAAACACGTCCTGCACCTTATTTCTTTGTCTGATGGCATCGGTCGCCGCCGCTGCCGATTCCGCGCCGCCAAAAAAGGCGCGAAAGTCGGCCAAGGCAGCTGCGGTGGCCCCAGTGGTCGTCACCCCGACGTCGGTCAATGTGCCGTATGGGACGCACGAGCGGCAAGTGCTGGACTTTTGGAAGGCGGATTCTGCGACGCCGACGCCGCTGGTTTTTGTCATCCACGGTGGTGGATGGGTGGGCGGTGAGAAGGAGCGGGTGAATAAGTTTGTCAGCGTCGAGGGATTGCTGGCGCAGGGGATCTCTGTGGTGGCGATCAATTATCGGCTCATCAGCCACGCTGTGGAAGAGGGCGTGAAACCACCGGTGCACGCACCCTTGCACGACGCTGCACGTGCCTTGCAATTTGTGCGGAGCAAGGCGGCGGAGTGGAATATCGATAAGCAACGCGTCGGGGCGGCGGGAGGGTCGGCGGGGGCTTGCTCCAGTCTGTGGCTGGCTTTTCACGATGATCTGGCGGATGCCAAAAGCAGCGATCCTGTCGCGCGCGAATCCACTCGGCTCTGGTGTGCTGCAGTCCTGGGGGCGCAAACGACACTCGATCCACAGCAGATGAAGGAGTGGACCCCGAACAGCAGGTATGGTGGGCACGCTTTCGGCCTGGCCAGTTTTCCTGAGTTCTTGGCTGGTCGGGAAAAGATCCTGCCGTTGATTGCGGAGTATTCTCCGTACGCGCTCGTCAGCAGTGATGATCCGCCGGTGTATCTCGCTTACTCGGCACCGCCAGCACTGGGGCAGGATCAAAAGGACCCAACGCACACGTCGAACTTTGGCGTGAAACTGCGGGAGCATTGCGCGGCCATGAAGGTGTCTTGCACGTTGGTGTATCCAGGTTCATCGGAGGTGAAGTTTGCGACTCCGCAGGATTATTTGATTGCAAGATTGAAGGCCGACGGCTGAGTGAGCGCCGATTGATCCGTCTTTTTTAGTTAACCGATTTCTCCAACCATGAAGCACATCCTACTCACACTCCTATCGCTGGCAGGGCTCGCCAGCGCTGCACCGCTCGTCTTTGAAGGCACCGACGGACCGGGCAAGGGCAAACACATCGTCTTCTTGGCGGGGGATCATGAGTATCGCTCTGAGGAGACCTTGCCAGCGATGGCTCGTCTGCTGGCAAAGCATCAGGGCTTTAAGTGCACCGTGCTATTTAACATCGATCCAGCCACGGGCGAGATCGTTGCAGGGAACTCCAACATGCCTGGCATGGAGGCATTGGGTACGGCGGATCTCGCGGTCGTGTTCCTGCGTTTCCAAGATTTCCCGGGGGAGCAGATGAAGCACTTTGACGATTACCTGAAGCGCGGTGGTCCAGTCGTCGGGCTCCGCACGGCAACGCACGGCTTTAAGATGGCGGCGGATGCAGCCTTTGCGAAGTACTCCTTTGACCACAAAGGGGCGGACTATGAATTGGGTTTTGGGCATCAGGTGCTCGGTCAAACCTGGGTCGGTCACTACGGCAAAAACCACCAGCAGAGCACCCGCATCACCCTCGTGCCAGACAAGGCCTCAAACCCGATCTTGCGTGGTGTCAAAGACGTGTGGGTGCAGGCTGGTGCCTATGTGGGCAAGCCGACGGATGGCGAGATCCTAACGATGGCGCAGCCCTTGGACGGCATGACGCCGGATTCTCCAGCCTCCGAGACGCAACCTCCGCAACCCTCGGAGTGGACCCGCAGCTACAAGAGCACCTTCGGCAAAGAAGGTCGTGTCTTCACCTCCCTCTACGGCACGCCGGAGGACATCACGAACGAGGGCTACCGTCGCCTACTGGTGAACGGCATCTTCTGGACCCTTGGGCTGGAAGACGCGATCAAGGCCGATCTAAACATCGCCTTTGTTGGCCCGTTCAAGCCGAACACTTACGGCAATCAGACTCACGCGCCAGGCATCAAGCCTGAAGCTTATGCCGGTTGGGAAAGTCCCATCCCCGCCCACAACAACGTCAACAAACCTGCTCCCAAGAAGAAAAAGCCCGGAGCGTGAGGATGCCGCCGTCTTGTTTTATCGACTTGTCAAAGGGCGGCAGGCAAGGACCAAACCACGGACTGTGGGGAGGTTCAGTCTGCATGGACAGGTGGCTCGGTTGGAATCCACTTTGGGAAGGGGTCTGGGAATTTTTGCCAGACATCTGGTCCTTGGGCGAATTCGGTTTCTGTAACGAGTGCCAGATCGAACTGCTTGGTTAATGCCGCTTGATCCATGCTGCGGCCGATGATGACTATCTCTGTTCGGCGGTCACCATACGGGCCTTGTATCTGTGAGAGGATTTCCGCCCTGCTTTGGTCGTCCTGAGGCCATTCCGCTTCATTCACCGCACTCCAAAAGAATCCCAGAGCTCGGGTGTCCCTGAGGACACCTGCCTGGGAGACGTAACCAGCGATCTCCATCCGTGTCGCGAGCCAAAACATTCCCTTGGCGCGGATCACCCCTTCCCAGGCACTGTCAAGGAGTTCATGGAAGCGCTGCGGATGGAACGGACGACGTGCCCGATACACGAAGTTGCTTATCCCATACTCTTCCGTCTCTGGCGTGTGCCCTTGGAGGCTATCAAGCCATCCATGGGTCTCCTGGGCTTCTGCTAAGGTAAACAGGCCGGTGTCGAGCACGTTGGCCAAGGGGATTTCACCTTGCTGGGTAAGGTGGATCTTTGCTCGCGGATTTAGTGCGCGTACGATGCCTTGGATCTCATCAAGTTCGTCGGCGGTTACCGCATCGATTTTGTTGATCAAAATGACGTTGGCAAATTCAATCTGGTCGGTGAGAAGGTGGGCTATAGTTCGCGCATCGTCGCCAGAGATGCCCATGCCTCGAATGCTGAGGTCATCGGTGCTGTGGTAGTCCTCAAGGAAGTTTCGGGCATCGACCACTGTGACCATCGTGTCGAGGTGCGCTAGGTCATTGAGACTCCGCCCTGCGTCGTCGGTAAATGTGAAGGTCTCAGCCACCGGCATTGGCTCCGAAACGCCTGTGGATTCAATAAGGAGAGCATCAAAACGTCCTTCATTTGCGAGCTTAGCCACTTCGACCATCAGGTCTTCGCGCAGTGTGCAGCAAATGCATCCATTGCTCATCTCCACCATCTTTTCCTCGGTGCGAGAGAGTTGCGCATCTCCCGACTTCACCAGTTGTGCGTCCACATTCACCTCGCTCATGTCATTGACGATGACGGCAACTCTGCGGCCCTCGCGATTGCGCAGGATGTGATTCAGAAGGGTGGTTTTGCCTGCGCCGAGGAAGCCTGAGAGTACGGTGACCGGGAGTCTTGGAGTGGATGTGTTCATGTAATGGCGGGATGGTAATGCAAATAGATTGCGGTAGGGCTTGACATAATGCAACTAAAATGCGTTTATCGTCCGTCGTCCAAAGTACTGAGTCTCCCTTCCAATCCTCTTTAAACTGACAATGTCTGATGCCGCACCTCCCCAAACATTTCCGCACTCTTCAGCGGTGCAGCTTTTCGTGGAGTGTGACGACGGGGCGGTTTGGGAGTTGCCGGAGGGAGAGTTTCGGTCCGGTGCAGGCCGACTGCTATTCGTGCGGCGTGGGGAGCGGATCGAGATTCGTTGCCCTCGCAGCAAGGCGCTGTTTCGCATTCGTTTTGATCTTTTTCCCTCGTCGCGGGCGGGGTGAGACCAAGAATTTCAGAGGGTGAAGAACATCCTCGGAAAAAATTGAGGCCGGAGGTCGCAGAACCCGGAGCCCTTCAACAAACCACACATCAAACTAACACAATGAAGGTATCCAATATCATCGCGACCCGCAGGGCGCGTCGTTTCAACCAGCAAGGCCTGACGCTCATTGAGCTACTCGTCGTGCTCGTCATACTGATTGCCCTCGCGGGCATTCTCATCCCGCAGTTGCCAAGCATGCTGACTCGTTCTCATACGGCGGCGGCGTCCACCAACATCCCGGAGGCGAACAAGCGCATCCAGGAGTTTGAGCAGATCTACTTCAAGCAGCCTGCCAACTTTGACAATCTTGCCAATGGCGCCGCGCTGGTTGACTATCTGCCCAATGGTGGCGTCGGTCTTGGGCTCACGGCCACAGCGCTGGACGCTGGAACGGCTGGTGCACTCGCTAACGCTGGCATTACTTCGCTGGCGGGGTTGTACGATACGGCGGCTAACCTTGAGACGGCTGGAGGCACTCCCACCTTCAATCCGTATGATGCGGCTTCAGATATCGCTGATGTCGCAGCAAGCACTGATGAAGTTGCTTTTGTGAATGAAGCGACAGTTGAGGCTCTCCTGCGCCCTGATGCAGGTGCTGCGGATGCCTATGTGGCTCTCGGAATCGGTCAGCGGAGCGAACTCATCGGCCGCACTACCAATGAGGCTCCTTATCACTTCGGTGATGCGGCGGGCGCAGGCCCAGACGCCGTTTATGCCCGTTATCTAGCCATCTACAAAGTGGCTAATGACGGCACGGCTTTGGACACAGCGATCTTCATCGGTGTGCTCGCCCTGCATGACGACGGTCTCGCCAATGGTGGTGATCACGTCGCCGAGTTCTTCGAGGCGAACCAACTGTAATCTGACGGGCCTCGTCTGAGGCCTTGTCATCGCCCCGCTTCGCGTGGGGTGTTTCACGGCCCCGCCCGGTGAATGCCGGGTGGGGTTCTTTAGAGAACGAACTTCAACTCAGAACGTCCACATCCATGCATCACGAACGAGCCAAAGCCGCAGCACGCCATCACCGCAGGTCGGGCTTGACGCTGCTGGAGTTGCTCGTCGTGCTGCTAGTGCTGGTCGCACTGGCTGCCATCGTTGTGCCAAACGTGACGGACTTGCGGCTTGGTTTCCCGGGAGATCGCAAGACGCCGCAGCAGATCGGCACCGAACAGACATTGATGCAGGTGCGCGCCGCCATTCTCGGTGAGAGTGGTCAAAAAGGACTGTGGCCCGATCTCGCCCAGCGTGAGGCGGACTTGCCGCAAACCATCGCCGAACTGTTTGTGCCCCGTGCCGACTGGCTTGATTTTGATCCGAACACACGCCTCGGCTGGCGTGGTCCTTACCTTCTGAGCAGCGGTGCGCGCTATGGCGTGACTGATGCGTATGGCAATGCCAATGACTCTGCCGTGCTCGATGGCTGGGGGCGGCCCATCGTCATTCAAACACCCGACGCGGCCCACATTCGCGTCGTCTCCAAAGGCGAGGATGGCGTGATCGATACCCCGCCCGGCGTGACCATGCCCACGCTCGCCGCGTGCGGCGATGATGTGATCCTTTTCCTCCGCGTGGCGGATACCCGCTCATGAAAATCCAGCGCCCGCGCTTCCATCAAAGCGGCCTCACCCTGCTGGAGTTGCTGGTCGTCCTGACCATCCTTGTCGTGCTCTCCACCGTCGCCATCACCAGCACCAGCGGCGTGGCAGATCAGGCACGCTACGAGGCCACGCAGCGCTCGCTGGAAAACACCCGCGATGCCTTGATCGGCCCTGCGAATCAACGTGATGCCGATGGCTCGCTGCTCATCACGGGTTTCGTTGCCGACATGGGACGGCTGCCCTTGGCGACATCAGAAGCCGTGGCTGGCGGCAACATTTTTACCCTCAGGGAGCTCTGGGAAAATGCGAACGGCGTGGCGGCTCATGAGGTGCGTTCAGCGACCGCAGCGAATGTGGATGACGATCCCGAAGCTGATGCTGAGGTGTATCTCGCCACCGGATGGCGCGGCCCCTATCTCCAACTGCCAGCGGGCAATGCGGCGCTGCGCGACGGCTGGGCAGCGGAGCTTGTCACACCGGATGGCGTGGTGACGGACTATCCGAACGCCCTGCTCCGAACACAAGCGGGAGCGGACATCACGGCGACGACACAGCAGATCGGCCAGGTGCATTCCTTCGGTGCAAATGCCACCGAGAACGGCGCGGACACCGGCTATCATCGTGACTTGAGCGTGCTGATCTCCACAGCCCAAACCACCGCGATCGAAGCCGTGACCATCGAGGTCAGAAACGCAGATGGCACGCCTGCGACTGCTGTTCCAGCGGATCAAATCATCGTTCGCCTCTTTGCCCCTGATCCAGCCACGGGCTTTATCGCGGTGACCCGTGAAGAGGCATCGTTCACTGCCAGCACACTTACCTTCAACTTCACCAATACGCCCGGCCCACGCGTGTTGCGCGCTTACTACGACACTGGCAATGACGGGAGCATCCAGCGCAGTTCCGTCATTGTGCCAGTCACCTTGCGTGCCGGAGGCAACACGCGGCTGATCCCTCTGACCATCCCATGAGCCGCACGATCTTGCTTGTCACTCCTCACCTCATCGCGCGTGGCGACTTCGATTCGCGTGGTCGGCTGCAAGCGACAGCCCACGCGGCACCGCCTTCGAGTGTGACCGATCTAGCCTCACTCACGCTGGCGGCGCTTGGACTGGTGAAAGCAAAGCCGCGACGTGTGTTTGTGCTGACGACTTCGGCGGTGACGGCAGTGGTGGAAACCACACCGGGCCGCTTGCAGGGCTTGAGTGAAAACGAGCTGTCCTCGGCACTCGCTTTTGAAGCCGAGGCATTGACCGGCCTGCCTGCCATGTCTAGCCAGACCGCAGCGCGGCGCATGGCGGCGGAGAGTGGCACCGAGTCCTGGTGGGTCACGCAGATCGGGAACCGGATGCGTGGAGAAATCGAGGCGGAAGTCGTGCGTCGTGGTGCGCGGATGGAAGGCATCGCGCATCCCGGTGGGCTTGCGACTCAGATGAGTTTAGCGCCAGAGCGCTTCGAGCTTTGGCATGACTTGCTGTTCATTCACCGGGCCAGCGCGGCTTTTGACATCCTGCCCGTGGATGAAACAGCACCGCTTGCATCGGTGCTTGCACGTTTCCCCGCGACGGCCAGCGCCCGCATGGTGCTGGCCACGAGACCGCCTTCGCATATCACCGACCTCGAAGTGCTGAGTCTGCATGAGGAGAACACTTTGCACCCATGGTTCACGGCATGGCATCAGGCACTGAGCGAAGGCACTCCGGCCCTGCCGGTCTTGCTGCCGCCCGCACAGCCGATGAGCGCCGTGAGCCGCGTGTGGTTGTCCGTCGCTACCGCCGCCATTGCTCTCACGCTTTGCGCGGGGCATTGGTGGATGACGGAGCGGCAGTTGCAGCACGCGCAGGAAGAGGTCAAGACGCTGACAACCCTCTCGAAGCAACGCGAGGAACTGATGGAAACCTCCGCCGAGGTGGGCAAGCTGCGCACGGAACTCGAAGCCTCCCGCCGCCTGCAAGCCCAGGCATTACGCGGCTTTGGCTCACTGCTCTCCGCCGTGGCCGAGCTGCGCCCCGAAGGTCTTCTTGTGCGCTCCTTGAAAGAGCCCAGTAGCAGCAGCGCAGGCGCACGCTACACCGGCATGGAGGCGATGGTTTCCGGCCTCTGCACGCAGCAGGAACTCGCCGCCGCGTTCTCGCGGAGTCTCGGCACACGGCTCACGCCGCTGGGCTGGAGTGTGCGGCCTGCACGCACCACGGCACGGCTGGCAGGCGGCACGCCGACTTGGGATTTCGAGATTCCGCTGCGGCTCGATGGCAGCGCATCAGTCCCACCCACCGCTAGCACGCCATGAAGCCGAAAGCCAAGCCCGCACTCACCGCGCGTGAACGCCTCCTGCTCCTGGTGCTGCCGGGTGCGTTGGTGCTGGCGATTTATGCGGTCTTCATCAATGGTAGCCATCTCGCCGCACTGACCAAGGCCGGCCAGCAGCGCGACAAACTGCGTGAACAAGTCGGCCGCATGAGTCAGAAACCGCAGGCGCTCACTGCCGATCTGCAACGCCTGAGGACCGAGTTGGCCGATGTGCAGCGCAAGCTCGCCGCTTTCACCGAAGGCGGCAGCGATGCCATGCAGCGCTCCGAAGCCGTTGTCATGGTCGGGGCACTGTTACGCAAGCACGGCATGGTCGTGGTGGAGGAAGGGCCATCCAACAAGCAAGCTGCGCCCACAGGCACAACGCGCAGTTCCACCAAACAGCCCATCACCACCAATGCCGACAGCGTGTGGCAGGTGCGCTTCCTCGGCACCTGGAGTGGCGTGCAGGCCACGCTCGAAGAGCTGCCTAACTTTGAAGGCTCCGCCTGTCTGCCGCTGAGCCTCAGCATGGCCGAGCCACAAACCCCCAGCCCTGTGCGCGAGTGGACACTGCGCCTCCGCCTGTGATGCAGCCAATGAGCGACACGCCCAAACAGATCCCCATCACCGTGCTTTCCGGCTTCCTCGGCTCTGGTAAAACCACGCTGCTACGCCGCCTCATCCACGAGGTCAAAGACACGCGTATCGGCGTCATTGTGAACGATATGAGCGAGCTCGAAGTGGATGGCGATCTGGTGCGTGATCCCGAACTGCTCAACGAGGAGCGGCGCAACTTCGTCAGTATTCACTCCGGCAGTGTCAGCGGAGCGCAAAGAGCTGCCTTCGGGGGCGTTTTGGATGATTGGTGTGGCCGCGAGGATTTGGATCAGGTCGTCATCGAAACTTCGGGTAGTAGTCACCCATGGCCCTTAATCCAGGAGATCGGTGCTCGTCCTGAGTTCAGGCTGGATACTTTTGTCACGCTTGTTGATGCGAAAGCATTCATGGAAGACTACGGCGGTGGTCGCCTGCTTCGTGAGCCCCCCCAGTCTCACTCGATGCTGATGTTGGCGCAGATTCAATTGGCCGATCTGATCCTGCTCACCAAGACGGAGCGGGTCACTCCTCAGTCAATTGGCCAGATCGCCGTGCAACTCATGGAGTTTAATTCCGATGCGACACTGATTGCCGTGAACTATGGCAGAATTCAGCCGGGGAGGTTGCTAAAAACTGGTCGCTTTGACATGAGGCGAGCTGAAAAGATCGCGGCTGACTGTTGGCTTGATGAGGTGGGGGATAGTGGCCGCTATGATCTGGGCAGCTCCGTTGTCAACGATCCGCGCCCCCTTCATCCGCGTCGGCTTTGGCACCTTTTTCGTGAGCGTCTCGGCGCAGGTATCCATCGCAGCAAGGGCTTCGTCTGGTTTCCGTCGCGTGATCGCGATGTTTTGCTGTGGAATCAGGCCGCAGGCAGTATCGAATTGGAACTCATGGCCTACTGGAAGGCGGCGCTCGTCACCGATCCCGATGGGAAACTAGTGCCCGAAGAAATCGCGACTCTCAGGGACATGCTCAAAGGTTCTCATTCCGAGTTCGGGGACCGCGCCTGCGAATTGACGGTAATCGGCACAGAGCGTGACCGCGCCATCTTTGTGCAAGATCTCATGTCATGCTTCTGCACTGCTGACGAAATCGCGGAATGGCAACGAGGCGGGGCTTTTGACGACCCTTGGCCTACTACCCTCCTACGTTTGTGATGCATTCACCTTCTCATAAACCTATGCAGCCCGATATCCCATACTCCCGAAAGCTAGTTCTACTGCGAGACCTCAGATCTGCTCTGCGACAACAGATGTTTTTCTGGGGCCGCGACGTCCTGACAAGTGGCAACCTGCTCATCGAATTTGGGTTTACTAGGCTGCCATCGCCTGGCCTAAAGGGGACCAGTTGCTATCGCCAGAGGCATCTAGACGGGGTAATTGAGCTTCATGGTGCCTGCGCTGGCTGGTATCCATGCGTTGGCAACTCGCGCCCTGGATTTCTCTTTGTGCGAACCACCGGTCGTTGCACAGCCCATCACCTGCATGATCCTGTGATCCCCGGTCGGTATCAGTCAGACAAGTTTATCCACGATATCGATGCCACGATGAGTGGGGCGATGCTGTTTGCGGAATGGTTGGCTGAGTATGAAAGGTGGATACTTGATCGCCAAGGAGCGGACTATCGAAATCAATGTCGCCAAATGCTTGGGATGTTGCCCAAGGGCCGGCCTTGGTTATTGGCTGAGGATGCTGCCGAGTGGCTGCGAACATTTGCGCAGCACGGGCCCCGCGCTCCCCGTGCCCTCGACTTGGCATCGGCGTTGTCTAAATCCCCCGCCTTGCCTCCGAAGTGAAGCCCCCCATTGATCCTTCATTCAGGATACCGATGACTCATTCGACGCAGACGGAACTTAGGCTGTCCAAGGCGGCTGATGCGATTGTAAGTGGACTCCAGGGGCAGGGCTTCAGAAGAACCGTGGCTCTGAGTAAACTGATTCGGGAGATGGTCGCGCATCCGGCACCAGCTTCGATCCCCCAATGGGCACGCCGGAAGAACCTTCGTGGAGTAAGTCCAGTGACGGTTTACCGGCTGATGATGAAACTGCTCGACGCCGCTGTCGTGCGGAGAGTGCACCTGCGGGACCGCGCCCAATGCTTTGAGTTAAGTTCGCAAGGGGCGGTGCCTGACTACCTCGTCTGCACGAAGTGTGGTGAACTCCAGCGAGTCTCAGCCCCAGCGGAACTGCGGCAGATGGAAAAGCAACTCGCTACCGACTCCGGCTGGAGAGTGCTGCGCTATGAGTTGGAGTTCTTTGGGGTATGCCCTGACTGCACGGGAACTGACGACAAGCACCACTCATGATGGGTTCCCGCGTTTTCCAGCTCGAATCTCTGCTCGACCGCTGTCTTGACCTCGGGGCTTCAGATTTGCATCTGGCGACTGACGATCACCCGTATTTCCGTGTGCACGGGGTGCTAAGGTCAGATGGCACCTCGCCGCGTATTACCGCAGCTCAGATAGAGCAATGGGCGCGTGAGACTACTGGTCAGTCCACAGGTCCCGTTGTGCGTGACAGCGGCAGCTACGACTGCGCCCTCACCAGTAAGCAGGGGGTGCGCTTTCGTGTCAATATCTACAAGGTTCGAGGTCGCATCCACCTCGCACTACGTCGATTGGATGATCACTTCCGTCCGCTTTCAGAACTTGGTTTACCCGAGTCACTGACACAGCTATGTCTGCAACCCTACGGTCTTGTCGTTATCGCTGGCCCCACTGGCTCGGGGAAGACGACCACACTTGCAACTTTGCTGGACCACATCAACCAAACTCGGCGTTGCCATCTCATTACCATTGAAGATCCGGTGGAGTATTTGCATCAGTCAAACCTAGCCTTGGTGAATCAACGTCAACTTGGTATCGATACGCCAAGCTTCAATGACGCGCTCGTCGCGGCGATGCGGCAAGACCCGGATGTCATCCTCGTCGGCGAAATCCGCGACCTCACCACCATCCGCACCGCCATCACCGCAGCGGAGACAGGGCACCTCGTTTTCACCACCGTTCATGCGGGCGACTGCGTGGGTGCCATCGAGCGCATGGTCTCCGTGTTTCCCGCTGGCGAGCAGGATGGCATCCGCCGCCAGCTCGCGCTCGTGCTGCGTGCCGTCGTCGCTCAGCTTCTCGTCGTGGCCGATGGCTCAGGCCGAAAAACACGCAGCAAAGACGAGGAAGAACCCAAAGGCCGACGTGTGCTGGCAGCGGAGATTTTGATGGCGAACCAAGCCGTCGCTAACCTCATCGCCACCAGCAAGAGCAACCTCATCTACTCCGCCATGGAGTCCGGCACGCAGCAGGGCATGCAAACCATGGAGCACAGTCTCGCCACGCTATATCTGCGTGGCGACATATCTGAGCAGACGGTCAATGCCCTCGCTCGCAAGCCCGCACAGGTCTTTGAACGCGCCAGCCGTATGCGCACCCGCGCCACTGAAACCGCATGACCGCCGCCACTCACAGCACGCAGCCTTTGCTCGATCTCGATGCCGTGCGCATCGACTCGGTGCAGGCCTTGCGTCTCCCCGCGAGCATCGCCCTGCGGCGAAGGCTGCTGCCCTTTGCCGTGCATGAGGGGCATGTGTGGCTGGCGTGTCAGCATCATGATGACGAGGCCGCGCTGCGCACCTTGCAGCGCTACTTCGAGCATCCGCTGCGGGCCGTGATGGCCGAGCCTGCATCGCTTGGCCGGGCACTGGATCGGCTCTACCGCGATGCACCCCAAGCCGGTGCCAGCACGCTCACCCGCTACACTGAGCGCGGCCAAACCGCCGCCAGCGCCGAGAGCGAAGATGGCGAGTCGGATGCCACGCAGCTCGCCAACGAGATTCTCCGCGCTGGGATGCTGCGCCAGGCATCCGACATTCATTTCAATCCAGGCGAAAAAGAGCTGCAGGTGCGCTTGCGCGTGGATGGCGTGCTGGAGGATGCCTATCGTCTGCCGATGAGCGTTCATGGCGGCTTGCTCAATCGCTTCAAAATCATCGCCGGGCTGAACATCGCCGAGCGCCGCGCCTCACAGGACGGAGCCTTCCGCCATAGCGAAGCCGGAGCCCGCGGCATGGTGGTGGATGTGCGCGTGGCGACCATCCCCACCCGCCATGGCGAGCGCCTCACGCTGCGCCTCCTCGCCGTGGACAGCAGCCGTTTCAGCCTCAGCGCACTCGGCATGAGCGTCGCGCATCATTGCATGTTCAGCGATGCCATCGCCAAACCGCATGGCCTCATCCTGCTCACCGGCCCTACTGGTTCAGGCAAAACGACCACGCTCTATGCCGCGCTGCGTGAACTCATCGCCGCTGAGGTGCAGAACATCATCACCATCGAAGACCCCATCGAAAATGAGATCCCCGGCCTCGTGCAAGTGGAGGTGGACAGCGCGGACAAGGTCAACTTTGCCAGCGCCCTGCGCAGTGTGCTGCGGCATGATCCAGATGTCGTCATGATCGGCGAAATCCGCGACCGCGAGACAGCGGACATCGCCATCAAAGCCGCGCTCACCGGGCATCTCGTCTTCTCCACGCTGCACACTAACTCCGCCGCTGGTGCTGTCGTGCGTCTCGCCGAGATGGGCGTAGAGCGCTTCCTCATCGCCTCCACCCTGCGCCTCGCCGTGGCGCAGCGGCTCGTGCGCAAGTGCTGCACGCATTGCATCGAGCCGAGGCCTATTCGTCTTGAAGAAGCCGCCCTGCTCTCACAGCCGGAGTTGCAGGGGCTGGACTGCTTTGAGCCACGCGGCTGCCTCTACTGCGCGGGTCGTGGATTCGTTGGGCGCATGGGTTTGTTTGAAATGCTGCCCGTCGATGAGCAGTGGTCGCAAGCGATAGCCAAAGGTGCTGACGAAGCCGCGCTGAATGAACTCATGCGCCTGCGTGGCCTGCCACTGCTCGTCCACGATGCCGCTGAGAAGCTGCGCAGCGGCAGTGTCACCATGAATGACGTGCGCAGTGCCGTGACCGTCTGGTAAAAACATTATGCCCGCTTTTCTCTACAACGTTCGCGATGCCTCCGGTGCCCGGTTTTCCGGTGAACTGGAGTCCGCTTCCAGCTCGGCGGCAGCGGCGGAGTTGCGCGGTCGCGGGTTGGTCGTCATCACCATCGAGGAAGCGCAGTCATCGGCCACCACGCGCGGCTGGACGCCCTCCGAGCTGCTATGGATTCGCTCGCTCGACATCGAGATCAGCCTCTATCAGCTCGCTACTCTGCTGCGCAGCGGACTCACTCTGCTGAGTGCTCTGCGACTCGTGGCGGAACAGGCCGAGCGCGGACGCTTGCGGCGTGTGTGGGAGGAAGTTGTCGTGACAATTGAAGGCGGACGCACCTTTGCCGATGCGCTGGCGCAGCATCCCTGCTTTAACCGCCTCGTCGTGCAGCTCGTCAGCGTGGGCGAGCAGACCGGCCACCTCGGCCCTGTGCTGGAGCGTGCGGCGGCAGCACTGGAGAAGCGGCGCACCCTGCGTGCTGGCCTCATCACCACCCTGATGTATCCGGCCATCGTCTTCCTGCTCGCCATCGGGCTGGCGGTTTACATGGTCATTGGCGTGCTGCCAAAGTTGCAGGTCTTCCTGCGGGCGATGGGCAAGAAGCTGCCGCCCATGACCCAGCGTTTGCTCGACATCAGCGACTGGATTCAGCTCAACGGCATCACGACGGTCATCATCACCGTGGCGTTGCTCATCGCCCTCGTGATGGTCTTCCTCTGGCCCCCAGGCCGTGCGGTGATTGATGCGCTCGCCCTGCGCATCCCCTTGCTCGGCAAAGCCTTCCGCACCGCAGGCACCGCGCTCTTTGCCACCTGCTTCTCCGCCTTGCTCAGCAGCGGCGTCACCCTCATCGAAGCCCTGCGCGTCACCGAGCGGTTGATGGGGAATCGCCGCCTCGCCAGCATCGTCACCACTGCCCGAGAGCAAGTCATGCAAGGCGAGCCGCTGGCACGTCACCTCGCCCGCCCGCACGGCTTCATGCCCATGCTGCCGCGCATGGTCGCCGTCGGTGAGTCATCAGGCACGCTGGACAATGTGCTGGATGAAGTCGCCCGTTTTCACGAGGCGCAGCTCGACCGTCTCATCAAGCGCCTCAGCGCACTCATCGAACCCGCTGTCATCGTCACCGTCGGCAGCGTCGTCGGCTACGTCTATATCTCCTTCTTCATGGCCCTCTTTGCCGCCACCGGCCCCGGCAACAACATCCGCTGAATCCTATCTATGAAACACCTGCTCTTTGCGATGTTCGCTCTCACTTCGGTAGTGTCGTCGCAGACACCTGAAACGTCTAGTCCGGCTTCAGATCCCACTGTGCCAGATGCTGCTCTTCAACAGTTGCTCCTCGCATCTAGCGGCGCGAATGCAGCCAACCAGACTCCGGAGATCGTGATGCGGGGTAAGATGATCTCAAGCAACGGGCAAGGGCTCGTCATTATCGAAATCGATAGGCAAATCGTAACTGTGAAGCTGGGGGCATCTCTCACTCTTTCTGGCAAACACAGTAACATTACCCTGCAATTGACTGAACTCACCCGCGAAGGGACCTCCATCGAAGTGCTTCCGCTCAAACAAACTATCCGTCTTCAATGAAACATCGCCTTCTTCTCGCATTTAGCTTGTTCTCGACTGTGGCTTCCGCTCAAGAACTGCGCATGGAGGTCATTGATCTCCGTCAGGTGCCGCTTGCCGATGCAGCGCGCATTTTGTCTGAAACCAGCGGCCTAAATGTGGTTGCTTCTGTGGAAGCTGGCAAGACTTCCGTCAGCCTCTACCTCACCAACGTAGCGCCTCGTGCTGCAATCGAAGCGCTCTGCCGTTCGCACAACCTTTGGTTCCGCGATGACGAAGAGAGCGGTATCATTCGCATTCATACGCCTGAAGAATACAAGCGTGATCTGGGTAGTTTCCAAGACGAACTGACCGAGGTCTTTGATATGCGATTCCCGAATGCCACAGACTTTGGTCGTGCCATTCGAGACCTCTTCGGTAACCGGGTGAGGATGAATCTTGATGTGCAGCAGGACTACCAAAGCACGCAAGAACTCCAGCAGCGGTTCCAACGATTCGACATCGTGGATGGTCGTAGTCAACAGCTCGGGGTTGGGCAGACTGGTTCCAATGGTGGAGGATTCAATGGTAGTCAAAGTGGATTGAACGGTGGCGGTCGGACCGCCGCTACCTCCCTCAGTTCACTCGTCGGGGCGGGGCAGATGCTACAGAATTCGGGCTATCGGTTGCCCAGTGGGCAAACTCAGGCCCAATCCGCCCAGTCGCATCGTCCCGAAGGACTAAGTGCGGAAGATATTCAATCGCTTCAGGTTCAGTCCTCCGATGAACGTGCTGCGGTGGTGCAAAATCTCCTTGATGAGCGGGTGGATATCTTCGTTACTGTTATCCAACGTCTCAATAAAGTCATTGTTCGCACCAGCGACCTGTCTGCAATGGCGCAGATTAAGAAGCTCATGACCAGCGTCGATGTTGCAACGCCGACCGTTCTGCTTGAGGTGAAAATACTCCGCGTGCACCTAGAGAAAGGGTATCGAAGCGCAGTGGACTATCTTTTTGATGACGGCATTACTCAGGCTGGCTTCGGAACCGGGGCTGCCACGACAGGTGATCTCAGTTTCCGGTACGCAGCAGGCAACTTTAGTGCCCGAATTCAGGTCATGGAGGAGAAGGGGCAGGTGAGGGTGGTTTCCACGCCAACCTTGTTGATTGCTAATAATGAAGTCAGCCGTTTATTCATTGGCGAGGAGCGCCCACTCAATCGCAGCTTTAATGGTGGTGCCGTTATTCCTGGTGCCGCGAATAATGTGGTGGTTAATGGCAGCACTGATATCGAATTTCGGCCTGTGGGAACCACCTTGTTGATCACTCCCAATATCAACGCAGACAAGTCTGTGACTCTGCGCCTCCTCCAGGAGAACTCTAATATCAACCTCAATGGGGCCTCTGTCCTTGTTCCTAATGCCAGCGGCTTCACTCGGCAAGCTGTTGACACGGTGCAATCGCGCACCGTCAGTGGAACCGTCGTTGCCAAGGATCATGTGCCGGTCGTTATTGGTGGACTTATCGACACGAACTTCACCGACACCCGAGCCCAGGTCCCATTATTGGGTAACATCCCCCTCCTTGGCGCGCTGTTCGGTAAACGACAGAACATGAAGACCCGTGATGAGCTTGTTTTGCTGATTTTCCCGCATGTCGTTGATCCCAGTGACGGTGGCGCGATTGTTACCAAGGAAGTGTTGCAGTCGAATGAGGTGCAAGCGCTTGAATCCTTTGCCACTGAAAGCGATGTGAATGCCGCATTGCAGAGTCACCTTCCAGCACCTGCTCCGCCTCACGCGTCGTCTTTGGACGCGGTAACGCCCAAACCGAGACGGCGTGGTTTGTTTGACATGCTTCGTAGGCGACACTGAGGCAGAGTGGGCCTTCATTTGTGTCAATCGCGATCTCTTTAATTTTGGGGCAGACGCAGCAAAATTTTAAACTGTTGCGATGGGATGATCAAGGACGCTGAATCGGCGCGTTAATCCCTGCCTATCCATTTCATGAAACCGATCATTGTATCCCTCCTTTCCCTCGCTGCCGCAGCCTCCCTCAATGCCGAGCCAGCTCGCTATGTTCGCATCGAGATTCCTGGCGAAAAGAAGTGCCTGCAAATCGCAGAAATTGAGGTGATGAGCGGTGGCAAGAACGTGGCGAAAGGCGGCAAGGCCTCGCAATCCACCACCAGGAATAATGGGGTCGCAGATCGGGCGCTGGACGGCAACAAGAATCCAGACTGGGCCAAGGGCGGCCAGACGCACACCACGGAAAATCAGCCAAATCCATGGTGGGAGGTCGATCTCGGCAGCAGCTATGCTGTGGACACGATCGGCCTTTGGAGCCGCGCGGGCTTCTCGGATCGTCTGGGTGGGTTCACGCTGCAATTGCTGGATGCAGATCGCAAAGCGGTGTTTGAGATCAAGAACGTCGCTGGCCCTGAGGCGATGACCATCGACGTGAAAAACGGCGGCAAGCTTACCTATTTGACGTTTGACGGAAAGCCAGGCAAACCTGCGGTGAAATCAGGATCAACGTCTGGTCCGCCGGAGCCAACGCTGGTGGATGTGCCTGCTGACTACAAGGACCCCATGCCCTTCGCATTTAGCAAAGGCGATGTTGTCGCCATTCTGGGCAATGGGCTGCCGGACCGCATGCAGCACGATGGCTGGATGGAGACGGTGCTTCAAAGCGCTTTGCCGGAGATGCAGGTGCGCTTCCGCAACATGAGCACCAGCGGTGATCGCCCGAACTCGTATCCGCGCAGCCCAGGGCAGATCTCGATGGGGCATTACCTCCAGCATGTGAAGCCCGATGTGGTGTTCGGGATGTTCGGCTACAACGAGTCGTTCGAGAACAAGCCTGCCGATTTCAAGGCGCAACTCATCGAGTTCGTGAAGAAGACACGCGGCACGAAGCCCAATGGCAAATCCTTCCCGCGTATCGTGCTTTTCAGCCCCATCGCGCATGAAGACACGAAGAATCCGAACGTGCCCGATGGCAAAGCGCACAACGCACAACTCGAAGCCTATACGAAGGCCACTGCGGACGCGGCATCCGAGGCGGGCGTGGCATTTGTCGATCTGTTCCATCCCTCGCTGGAACTTTTCAAGGCTGCTAGCGAGCCGCTGACGATCAATGGCGTGCATCTCACGGATGAAGGCAATCGCCAGCTCGCAGAGGTGATCGCGAAGGCGTTGCTGGGCAAGGATGTGAGCGCTTCGGCTTCGATGGAACCACTGCGTGAGGCAGTCGTGGACAAGAGCTACCACTGGTATCAGCGCTATCACGCGAGCGATGGCAATGACGTGTGGGGCAGCCGCTCGACGCTGGCCTTTGTGGATGGCCAAACCAATGGAGTGGTCTTGCAGCATGAGCTGTCGATGCTCGATGTGATGACCGCGAACCGTGACGAGCGCGTGTGGGCTCGCATCAATGGTGGCGACAAGAAAATCGACGACAGCAATGTGCCGAAACCTATCGAAGTGAAGTCAAACGTCGGCGGCGGCAGCAAGAGCAGCAGCGCTCAGAAGGAAGGCCGTCTTGTCTATCTCGATGGCGAGGAAGCGATCAAGCACATGGCGGTGAAGAAGGGTTTCGAAGTGCATCTCTTTGCCGATGAAAAGCAGTTCCCGCAGATCGCGAACCCGGTGCAGATCAATTTCGATGTGAAAGGACGCCTCTGGGTCGCTGCCTGGGCGGATTATCCGAAGTGGGAGCCGCTTCAGGAGAGTAAGGACGCGCTGCTCATCGTTCACGATGACAACAACGACGGCAAAGGTGATCGCATCACCGAGTTCGCGAGGGTGAACAACCCGCTCGGTTTTGAGTTCTGGAATGGCGGCGTGCTCGTCACTCGCCAGAGCGAACTTTTGTATCTGAAGGACACCGATGGTGACGACAAAGCCGATGTGCGCATCATCATGCTGCAAGGCCTCGACTCCTCCGACACGCACCACGGCGCGAACAACCTGATCTATGGCCCCGATGGCGGCATCTACTGGCAGAGCGGCGTCTTCATGCAGCACAATCATGAGCATCCCTGGGGCCCCTCGTTGCAGGCCACATCGAGCGCGATGTATCGCTTTGATCCTCGCCGCTTCACCATCTCGAAGCACGCCGACAATTCACCGAACCCGCACGGCACTAGCTTTGACTACTGGGGCTACCACTACGCCACCGACGGCACCGGCGGCCGTGCGTATCAGGTGCGCCCCGAGGGCACCAGTTTCAAAATGTATGAACTGCTCAAGAAGGAAGTTCGCCCCGTGACGGCGAGCGAGATCGTCAGCAGCACCCACTTCCCCGAAGACATGCAGGGCGACTTCCTGATCTGCAACGTCATCGGTTTCCTCGGTGTGAAGCACTACGACCTTGCTCGCGATGCCGACAAGGCCACCGTCTGGGGCGAGCCTGCGGGCGATGAACTCGTGGTCAAAGTCACGCAAGCCGACGGCACCGTGGTCGAGGAAAAAGCTCGCGGCTTCCTCATGAGCGGCGACAAAAACTTCCGTCCCTCCGATGCCGTGTTCGCCCCCGATGGCTCGCTGTATCTGGCCGACTGGCAGAACGTGATCATCGGCCACATGCAGCACAACGTGCGCGATCCGAATCGCGACCACGGCCATGGCCGCATCTACCGCATCACCGCTACAGGCCGCGAGTTGCAGAAGCCCGTCGCCATCGCCGGTCAGCCGATTCCCGCGCTCCTTGATGTCTTGAAGCACCCCACCGACAGCATCCGCCAACGTGCTCGCATCGAACTCAGCGCCCGCGATTCCAAAGAGGTCATGGCCGCCACCACCGAGTGGATCAAGCAGTTCGACCCCACGAAGAAGGAAGACGCGCATCATCTCCTCGAAGCCCTCTGGCTCAGCTCGCAGCACAACATCCGTGACCTCTCTTTGCTTGCCCGTTTGCAAACCTCACCCGAACCCCATGTGCGCAATGCCGCCAACGTGGTGCAGCATTTATGGTTCAACGTGGAGGCAACCATGAAAGGCGGCGTCCTCGCGGGCGACGTGGAGGAGAAGATCAAGGTCACCATTCCTCCCCACCTCGCGAAGAAGGATCATGAACTCTTCACCCTCGGTGCGGCCGTGTTCCACCGTGATGCGCATTGTGTTACCTGCCACCAACCCACCGGCGAAGGCCTGCTCAACGTCTATCCGCCGCTCAAAGGCAGCCCATGGGTCTCCGGCAGCGAAGAGCGCCTCATCAAGCTCACGCTGAACGGCCTGTGGGGCAAAATCGAAGTCAACGGCAAGGTCTTCGACTCCGCTCGCGGCGTGCCCCCGATGACGCCCTTCGCCTCCCTTTTGAACGACAAAGAACTCGCCGCCGTCCTCACCTTCGTGCGCAATTCCTGGGGTAACCAAGCCCCCGCCGTCGCCCCCGAAACCGTCACCCGCATCCGCACCGCCACCAAAGGCCGCAGCATGTTCTGGACGCCCGAGGAGCTACTCAAGGACCACCCGTTGGAGAAGTAGAATCGAGAAAAAGGGCTTGCTGATCATGCTGTAATACATAGTTTTACAGCATGATCAAGACCATCACCAAAATCGGCAACTCGCAGGGTATTATCTTTGACTCCGCCCTCCTCCAACTGGCGAGGCTAAAGGTCGGCGATGAGGTGAATGTGGAAGTGCATTCGGGCGGTACGATCACGATCGCGCCTATTGTGTCCATGCCGCCGAAAGAGGAAATTAGCAATCTGATCAAGGATACCATGAAGCAGTATGCGCGCACGATGAAACGCCTGGCATGAGCACTTCTGTAAATCATTGTTTGCACTTAAACGTTGAGATCGTTCTGGAGATCCATGCTGAGGCGATCACTCAGTTTGGCGGATCGGACGGCCTTCGTGACCGTGCGCTACTCGAGTCAGCTGTCGCCGCGCCTCAAGCGAGTTTCGGGGGTGAATCTCCGTTCAGCGACCTTGTCGAGATTGCTGCTGCCTATTTATTTTATCTTTGCAGTAACCACCCATTCGTCGATGGCTACAAGCGAGTGGCTCTGGGAGCTTGTCTCATTTTTCTTCGTCTGAACGGGCTCGAGCCGGAACCCGACGGCGACGAATGGGAAAACCTCACGCTCGCCGTCGCGGCGGGCGTCCTGAGCCGGGAAGAAGTCACTACACAGTTGCGGAAACTCATTGCTTCAGACGGCTGATGCCTGTCGCAACCTCATAGAGATTCACGCCTGCTCACTCACGGCTCCTGGCTGCCCAGGTCTTCAAAGGGGACGTGCGGGGGGAATGGGAAGTTCATGGTGCGGCAACATGATTACCGTCGTCTTGAATCAAAGGCAGCCCATTTGTGCAACTTCACCGAGCGTCTGCGGGCGAGATCGTCTCTGCATACACTACGTCATCCGTCTCGGTATCACGGATCTCCATCCTCAGAGTGGGCGTGTCATAAGCTTTCCAGATCGTTACGCCCTTCTCATCTACGCCAGTGGGGAAGATATTATTGATGTGCAGGAGACCATACACAAAACCGTGGCGGCGACCTTGTGCCTCGAACTGCTTGCTAAAGGCCATGGGGAAAGTGCTGGCCCATTTGATGTTCACTTCGCGGCCGTTGCTATCGTAGCGGCCTTGCAGAGGTGGATTGCCGCCGCTTTCCTGCGGATGCAGATCGCTGGCGATGGGGCTCACGAGGAACTCCCACACGTTGTCGGTGATCTGCACTCCGTAGCCGCTGTGCAGATCTCCCGTGAGGATGACAACTGGCTTTTTCAGCGCGTCGAAGGCGTTGAGGAGTTTTTCACGCTCGGCGAGTGTGCCGATGAGGCCATCCTCCTTCTTCGTATCCGTAGGTTTCAATGCCACCCCTTTCGTGTGCGAGTTGTTGTGCCAAATCGTCCAAGGCACCGGCGAGATGAGGATGATGAACTGCGCGTCCGTCTTCGCCACGCCATCGAGCAGCCAGTGCATCTGTGCATCTGTGCATCCCCCAGAAGTTTTTGTTTGGGATCATTCATCCGGTCATTTCGGTAGAGCGAGCGCTCGCCACGGGTGTCGAGCACGAAGAAGTGAGCATTGCCCTTTTTGAGGTCGTAATAGTGATGCGTGCCGATGCTGTAGCTCGCATCCGTTTCATCGAACTCGGCCTTCGGCTCAATCTGGAGATGCGTTCTGTCGATCACCCGCTCTACAGCATAGATGGTGGCGTTGGGCGAGCCGTTGTGGATGTGCAGGGTGGAGGTTGTCTCGGGTTTTACCAGGGTAAAGTCTGCTTGAGCATCGCTCAGCACACCGCTGCCGGCCTTCAGCGTGGCTTTGCCAAAAAGGAGCTCTCGATGGGCAGGCATCGCCGGGTTCGCCCAGCCACAGTATTCGCGCCAAGCCTTCAGCGTGACATCCCGCAGCACTGGACTGGCTCTCGTCTTGAACAAGCCGAAATCTTTCGCCAGACCGATCTCCGCCGTGGCTTGCTCTGGACCAATTTCGTGATCGTCGAACTGAAACATCATCGGCGTGTGCGCCATGAAGCGGCTCATATCCGGCACGCCTTCCAGGTAACTTCGGTAGTCTTCGCGAGCCGTATCTGTGGTGATTTCGGACGGCTTGATCTGCATCCGTTTCAGTTCGTAAATGAAGTCGCCATCCATCACGAAGAGGTCGAGCTTCTTGCTGTGTTTTTCGAGCAGGTGGCGATACACCGCCGTCTTTTTTGCTCCCGTGATATGATTGCACACACCAATGCCGATGGTGGTGTTTGCCAATCCCTGCGGATTCGTTACCGGGTGAGCGAAGGTCTTGTCCGAGGGCCAAGTGCGAAAGTGGAAGCCGCCCGTGCGTTTCCCCTCCACCTCCACCGCATAAAAATAGGTCTTCGCAGCTTGCAAACCTGTGATGTCCACAGTGCCAGTGTTGTCGTGTTCGCCTGATGTTTTGCCCTCGACCACTTTTGAGCCGTCTCCCAGTTCCGGCTTCCTACCATAGTGAATGCGAAACGTACAAGGCTCCGACGTACGCACCCAAATGCGCATCGAGTCCGCCTGCGGCCTGCCGACGAGCGGCCCATGGGTGAGCGAGGCCGCGAAGGCAGACCCAGGGGAGAGTAGGGGACAGAGGGCAATGAAGAGAAAGAGGGAGAGCTTCATGTAGCATGAAACTGGGCGAAGCTGTGTCGTTTATCGCGGCTTTGCGTCAGTGGACTCAGGTTTTGCGGCAGAGGCACTTTTGGAGCGTTGTAGCGATAATCCTGGGCGCTTATAAACCGCCCTTCCTTGGTTAGCATCGCTCTTTATTTCAACGTCACAGCGCCGCTAGTCGCGGGGCAGCGTGGCTGACGAACTCATTGGGGCGGCCCGTTTTACACCAGCAATTCGCTGATCACCCGCCCATCCAGATCCGTGAGTCTTTGATCACGACCGCCGTGGCGGAAGGTGAGGCGTTCGTGGTTGATGCCCATTTGGTGGAGGATGGTGGCGTGGATGCTGGCGGGGTTGCTTGCCACCGCGTTGCCGAAGTCATCCGTCTCGCCAAAAGGGCCTGCGGCCTTTGAAACGGCTGCCGGTCACGAAGAGACTGTAGCCGTTCACGTGGTGATCGCGGCCAGTCGTGCAATGGCGGGCGAAGTGTTCGCCGAAGTGCGGGCTATTCAGTAGCTCATCAAGATAGGCCACATAGGACTTATCGGACCTATTGATTGAAGGAGGCAATCCCGTGAGCACAAAGCTCAACCGACGACGCAGCACCTCCGGCGAAGCCTGCGGAGTCATTTCGAGTCCGGCGGCCTTTTGAGCGGCTTGGATGAGGCCGTCCACGCTGCCCGTGGTGGCGGGACGCATCGGTTTGAAGCTCCACCAGTCGAGACGCTTCTGAAACTCCACCTCCCAGGCATCATCGGCAGCGAGCGCGGTCGATTGAGCGGCCACACGCGGATCAGGCGCTCCCTGACGCACCCACTCGGTGAGCAGCGCGATCTCCGATGCAGGCAGCATCTTCTTCGGCGGCATCTTGAGGTCCTTCTCCACATGACTCACCGCCTGGATGAGCAAACTCGCCTCCGGTTTGCCCGGAATAATCGCTGGCCCACTGTCACCGCCCTTTTCCCAGCCACTCTTCGAATCGAGCGCGAGACCGCCTTTGATCTTCTGCTCATGCGAGTGGCATTCAAAGCAGCGCTGTTTGAGCAGCGGCTCAATCTTCGATGAAAACAGATCCTCCGCGCTCGCGAGTGAGCCGCTGATCATCACGAAGACGGAAACAAGGCGCTTCATGTTAAGCGAGGACCTGCTGGATCACATGCCCATGCACGTCGGTGAGGCGGCGATCGACACCGTTCGTGCGCACGGTGAGTTTCTCGTGATTGATGCCGAGCAGATGCAGGATGGTGGCGTGCAAGTCGTAGCCGGTGGTGATGTCGTGCGCGGCTTGGTAGCCGATGTCGTCACTCTCGCCGTGGGCGATGCCTTGCTTGATGCCTGCGCCCCAAAGCCATGACACAAAGCTGCCACAGTTGTGATCGCGGCCTAGCGAGCCTTGTGAAAACGGCGTGCGGCCGAACTCGGTGGTCCAGATCACCAGCGTGTCTTCGGCGAGTCCGCGCTGACGGAGATCTTGCAGCAGCGCGGCGATGGGTTTGTCGATGCTGGCGGCCATCGGCGGGAGTTGCGTGGGGATGTTGCCGTGGTTGTCCCAGTTGTTCACGGCACCTTCAGGACCGCTCCACACTTGCACGAAACGCACGCCGCGCTCGATGAGGCGCGTGGCAAGCAGGCAGCGCTTGCCAAAGTCGGCGGTGGGTTTGTCGGTGCTGTCGAGGCAGTAGGCTTTGCGTGCAGACTCGGGCTCGCGCATCACATCGAAGGCCTCCGGTGCGCTGAGTTGCAGCTTCGCGGCGAGTTCGTATCCAGCGATGCGCGCTGCGAGTCGCGAGTCACCACGATGCTGCTCGGCGTGCTGGCGATTGATGTCATTCAACAACGACAAGCCCTCGGCGTCGGCCTGACGTGTGGCGAAGGAGAACTTGTCGCTGGCGAAGAGATCTGGAATCGGCTGTGGCGAGTCAACTTTGATGACAGTGCCCTGATGCACGGCGGGCAGAAAACCGGAGCTGAAGCAACCGCGCCCATTATAGGGCAGGCTGCGCGCATCGGGCAGCACGATGAAGGTCGGCAGGTTGTCGGTGAGATTGCCGAGCGCATACGAGATCCATGCGCCCATGCATGGGAAACCGGGCAGCAGGAAGCCATTGTTCATCAAGTAGGCGCTCTGGCCGTGCACGTTCGAGCGACCCTGCATCGCCATCAGGAAGGCCATCTCATCGACGAGCTTCGCCTGCTCGGGAAAGAGGCTGCTGGCCCAGCGGCCGCTTTGACCATGCTGCTTGAACTCGAACGGGCTCTTCATCAAAGCGCCCTGCATTCCAGTCGCGCCTTCGATCTTCGTCTTCGAACCGAGCTTCTGCCCGTCGAGCTTCGTGAGCGCGGGTTTGTGGTCCCAGGTGTCCATCGGACTCGCCCCGCCATTCATGAAGAGCTGGATCACCCTCCGCACCTTCGCGCGATGATGCACGCCGCCGTTGAGTTCAGGTCTGGCAAATGAAGCCACAGCATCTCGCGCGAGCATTTGAGACAGCGCGAGGCCCGAGAAGCCGCTGAGGAGACCGCGACGATCCAACATGAACTGGGGATTCCCATTCATCATGCAAGCACTCCGTTGACGACTTCACCATGAATGTCCGTGAGCCGATAATCGCGGCCCTGGAAGCGATAGGTGAGCCTGAGATGATCCATGCCCATGAGATGCAGGGCGGTGGCATTGAGATCATGGATGTGGACGGAGTTCTTCACGATGTTGTAACTGAAGTCGTCCGTCTCGCCGAAGACGTGGCCTTTCTTCACACCTGCGCCGGCCATCCAGATGCTGTAACAGCGCGGATGGTGGTCGCGCCCATGATTGTCCTGCGTGAGCACGCCCTGTGAATAGACAGTGCGCCCAAACTCACCGCCCCAGATCACGAGCGTGTCATCCATCATGCCGCGTTCCTTCAGTTCACCGAGCAGTGCGGCGGTGGGTTGATCCGTGTCGTGGCACTGGCTCCTGATGCCGCTCGGCAGGTTGTTGTGCTGATCCCAGCCGCGATGATAAAGCTGGATGAAGCGCACGCCGCGCTCGGCCAGCCGCCGCGCGAGGATGCAGTTCGCCGCATACGTTCCCGGCTTCTTCGACTCGGGACCGTAACGCTCGAAGATGCTCGCTGGCTCCTTGGACATATCCGCCAGTTCAGGCACAGCAGCCTGCATGCGGAAGGCCATCTCGTATTGATCAATGCGTGCCTGCGTCTCAGGGTCGTGATACTCGGCGAGGTTGATGCGATTCAGCGCCGCCACATCATCGAGCATCGCGCGGCGTCCCTCGGTCGTGATGCCGGGCGGATTCGACAGAAACAAAACGGGATCTTTGCCGGAGTTGAAGCGCACGCCTTGGTAGCGCGATGGCAGGAAACCCGCGCCCCACATGCGCTCGTGCAGCGGCTGCGCATTCGTCGGTCCGCTGGGCCGCGAGATCATCGCGACGAAGGCCGGCAGATCCGAGTTCTCCGAGCCCAGGCCATAGGACAGCCATGAACCAAATGATGGACGCCCGCCGATCTGATGCCCTGTCTGCAACAGCGTCATCGCCGGATCGTGATTGATCGCCTCCGTATGCAGCGAGCGGATGACGCAGATGTCGTCGGCAAACTTGGCCGTGTGCGGCAGCAGCTCGCTCAGCCACATGCCGGACTGGCCGTGCTGATGAAACTTGAACACCGACGGCGCGATGGGGAAGCGCTTCTGTCCCGCCGTCATGCCCGTGAGACGCTGGCCGTTGCGGATCGACTCCGGCAGGTCCTTGTCGAACTGCGACGCGAGCCCCGGCTTGTAGTCGAACAAATCCAACTGCGACGGAGCACCCGCCTGCGTGAGCCAGATGATGCGCTTCGCCTTCGGTGCAAAATGCGGCGACTGCGTCGAGGCGAAGACGTTGGGATTCATCAAAGAAGCCAGCGCCGCACCGCCGATGCCTTTGAGAAAATGGCGGCGCTGGAGATCGGTGTAAATGGAGCCTGCGTTCATGCGATCAGGGTTTGGTGACTGCTTCATCGAGATTGAACAAGGTGCTGGCCACCGAGGTGAAGGCGGCAAGTTGGGTGGGGTCGAGCGTGGCATCGGCTTTGGCGTCGCCCACGGCAAGAAAGGTTTTGACGGACTCAGGATCGGCCTTGAATCCCTTCAATGTGCGCTCGTAGCCTGAGCGCAGGATCGCGAGTTCCTGTGGCTTTAGCTGTCTTGAAAACAGCAGTCGAAAACCATGCGTGAGCCGCGAGTCCACCGATGAGCCGCCTTCCTTCATCATGCGTTGCGCGAGGAAGCGCGCTGCTTCGACATACGTCGGATCATTGAGCAGATTGAGCGCCTGGAGCGGAGTGTTCGTGCGCGGTCGGCGCAGCGTGCAGGTCTCGCGGAAAGGCGCATCGAAGAGTAGCATGGCCGGGTGCGGCACCGAGCGCTTCCAATACGTGTAGAGGCTGCGGCGGTGTAGTTCATCGCCTTTGCCGGGGATGTAAGTGTTGTAGCCGTTGCCTGCGGTTATCTGTTCATAGATGCCGGGTGGATGATAGGGCTTCACCGATGGGCCACCGATCTTCTCAACGAGGAGTCCGCTCGTAGCGAGCGCCTGATCGCGAATGAACTCGCCCATGAGGCGGAAGCGCGGGCCGCGCCACAGTAGCCGATTTTCCGGGTCCAACTGAGAGCCGCTCACCGTGATCGCGGAACTCTGCCGATACGTCGCGCTCGTCACTATCAGTTGGATGAGGTGCTTCACGTCCCAGCCGCTGCGGATGAACTCCAGCGCCAGCCAGTCGAGCAGCTCAGGATGGCTCGGCAGCGCACCCTGCGCACCGAAGTCCTCGCTTGTCTTCACCAATCCGCTGCCGAACAGCTGCTGCCAGAAGCGGTTCACCGTCACGCGTGCGGTGAGCGGATTTTGAGGACTCACGAGCCATTTGGCGAAACCGAGCCGGTTGTGCGGCAAGCCTTTGTCCAGAGCTGGCAGGATGGCTGGCGTCGCGGCGGTGACCGGCTCGCCCGGCTTGTCATACGCGCCGCGCATCAGGATGAAAGTGGGGCGCGGTTCCTTCATCTCCTCCATCACCAGCGTGGTGGG